>Ga0207710_10000080_pt1 | contig 140323 bp, 116 predicted proteins | sample KBSS24metaG_FD_184400 | JGI IMG/M metagenome (GOLD analysis project Ga0207710, IMG submission 184400) | Switchgrass rhizosphere microbial communities from Kellogg Biological Station, Michigan, USA - KBS S2-4 metaG (SPAdes) (version 2) | ecosystem: Host-associated > Plants > Roots >...
CAAGTACTCCCGGCTGCGCCGTGACGATCTCAACGACCGCTTCCCCGGCCTGATCGACTCGATCCTGGCCGCCGCCCCGCCCCGCCCGCCGGGCGCCCCCAGCCCCCTCGACGATGCGTACTGGGAGTCCTGAGCGGCGCCGCGCGCGGACGGGCCGTGCGCGGACGGGCCGCTCAGATCGAGGAGAACGGTCAGGTCGAGGAGATCGCGGTCCAGATCGGGCCGGCTGAAGCCAGCGCCGTCGCCGTCGTGGCCACGGTGAGGACGGCGATCGTCGCCACCGGCTTCGCGTAGCGGCGGCGCCGGGCGCCCGGGCCGCCGTCAGCGGCCTCACGGACCAGGACGGCCGCCAGGACCAGCAGGAACACCAGCGCGTCCTGCAGGGCGAAGAACAGGTAGCCGGCGGCTGGCCCGCTCCGGTGCGCCGCCAGGTAGCCCCAGCAGGCGGCCAGCGGGACCACCACCATCGCGATGTAGGGCGCGACCGGACGCAGCGACAGGCTCTCCGGGCCCCGGCCCACGCCCTTCTTGGTGATCATGTAGGGCTTCTTGACCCGACCGATCACCTGGATCAGCGCGGACAGCACGATGATCCAGCGGGCCGCGTGCAGGACGATCCCGCGCCAGGTCAGGCGCACGTTGCCCGGTACGTGCCAGGGCCGGCTCCACAGCCACACGAGCGCGCCCGCGGCGGACAGCGGCACGCTGTGGGCGAGGAAGTCCAGGTAGTGGACGGTGGCGATCCGCCGGTTGAGGCTGAGCGCGAGCAGCGGCACCGCGAACAGCGCCAGCATCGACAGCGACCAGAACGTGTACCAGGTCTGCGCGAACAGGAACTGGAGCGCCTGGCGCGGCCGGTAGCGCCGCAACAGCCGGGGGGTGTGGCGCAGCAGCACCTCGATCATCGAGTAGGCCCAGGCGAACTGCTGTGACAGGTAGGTCTCGAACGTCTCCGGGCCGTCGCCGACCGCGATGACCTCGGGGACGAACACGCCCTGGTAGCCCCGCGCGGCCAGGTGAACCGTATCCAGGTGGTCCTCGGCCCGGGTCGGCTGGAACCCGCCGATCTCCTCGATCGCGGCCCGGTCGTAGGTGCAGTGGCTGCCGATGATGAACGGCGTGCGGAAGAAGCCGAAGAATCCCATCTGGAGCGGTCCCTGAAGGCCGAGCTCCTGTTCGGCCGCGCCGCGGGCCGTCCAGTGCTCGAAGTTCCCGTACACACTCGGGGCCTGGACCCATCTCACCTTCGGGTCGCTGAAGTAGCCCAGGGTCTCGTCCAGGTAGTCGGGCACCGGGATGTGGTCGATGTCGAACTGGGTGAAATGGCTGTAATGATGCCCGTATGCGTCGAGCCAGCTGTTGACGTTGCCGGCCTTCGTCTTCCGCTTGAAGGGTGGGAAGCGTTGGTTCCAGTGGGCGACGCCGGCCTTTCCTCAGCGGGTGTCGTCGTGGCGGGAGAAGTAGTTCACGCCGAGCCCGTGGGCGAGCGCCTCGATCTCCGGGGAATGGACCTTGTCGACCAGGATCCAGCTGTCGTGCGGGTAGCGGATCCGCGTCATCGCGACGAGCTGGCGGCGGACGATGTCCAGGGACTCGGAGCCGGGGACAGTCAGGCTCACCGCGGCCACCCGGCCGACGGCCGCGCGCACGCCGGGGTCGGACACCGGGATCGGCACCGGTCGGCGCATGTTGCCCACGAACAGCAGGTACATCGACGCCAGACCGGTGCCCACGTAGAACAGCGGCCCGGACATGAGCGCGAACAGCAGGGGTGAGCCGACGTGGGACGGCCGCAACCACCACTGCCAGAAGAACACGACGACGGCCACCCAGACGGCCACCAGCAGCCAGTACCCGCCGCGCTGCCGGCGGTTCATCGCCGGCACGACCTCGACCGGCCGACGGAGCGCGGGCCGCTCGAACGAGGGCCGCGTGAGATGGGAGTGATCCGGACGGCCCGGGCGCTTCCCCGGGAACTCCCCAGGGAGGCCCCCCGGGTGCGGCCCCGGCAACCTCCCCGGCAGCGGTTGCCGCAACGGAATTGTGTCCGTTCCCCCGCGGTCACTCGAGTATGTCGCCGACGGCTGTGCGCGCAGCCCAAGACGCACGCGTTTCCCCCCTCGGACGCGCACGCGCAAGCGCGGCGCGGAAAACAAAAACAACATCGGCCCGAAAAACAACATCGGCCCGACGACTGGATTCCGGACGCGTGCGCCCGATCACAGGACGCCGTCGTACACCAGGAACGGCTTTCCGTGGTTCCCTACAGTGCCGGCCGGTTGCGCGACGATGCGTAAGTCAGGCGGCTGACGAGGTGTCTTCCCTCACGCCCTTACGGGCTTTCCCCCACGCGTCTCCCCTACGCGTCCGGACGGCCGGGAGCGCCGTCAGTTCTCGGTCCGGCCGTACGTTAGGGCATCATTGGCGGTATGGCAAAATCCCACGTTCCGTCAGAACAACTACGCGTAGAGTGGCTGACCGGGCGGGATGGGCGAATTGGTATGGTTCGCAGCGTGATCGACGTCGCGTGTCAGGGTGAATTCGGCCCACCGCGGGGTTCTCTCATTGGGAGACTGTCAACAAATCGCGACTTCGCGCACGCCGGGCCCAACGGTGGCCCAGGCCTCCTCGCCGGCCGGGCCGTCCCGGCCGCCCGGTAGCGGCGCGGGGTCTCACGGGTGCGAGGGGACGGTCGGCGTATGGCGCACATCGTGAGCGCGCTGGTTGTGGTCGCTCTGCTGGCTGCCCTGGTCACAATCATGATCACGGCTCCGCCCTGGCGGCGCGGCCACCCGGCCGGCTACGTCGGCGTGCGCGGGGCCGACGTCTCGTTCCTGCCGCGGGAGGAGGCGGCCGGCACCATCCTGACCGACGCGGGCGGCCCGCGCCCACTGGAACGGATACTGGCCGAGCACGGCGCGAACTACGTCCGGCTGCGGGTCTGGGTCGACCCGCCGCCCGGATACAGCGACGAGGCGTCCGCGCTGGCGCTGGCCCGGCGGGCGAAGAACGCCGGGCTGAAGATCCTGCTGGCCCCCCACTATTCTGATTTCTGGGCCGACCCGCACAGCCAGGAAACGCCGGCCGCGTGGCGCGGCGACGATCTGGACGCATTGTCGGCGAGAGTGCGCGGCTACACCCAGAATCTGGTCGCCGCCTTCGCCGCCCAGGGCACCCCGATCGACGAGATCCAGATCGGCAACGAGGTGACGAACGGCTTTCTCTGGCCGCTGGGCGCGCTCGGTGACGGCTCGGACCAGGAATGGTCGAGTTTCGCCACCCTGGTGAAGGCCGCTGTCGCCGGCGCGCGGGACGGCGCCGGCCGCCGGCACCTGAATATTGTCATGCACATCGACACCGGCGGCGACATCGGCCGGTCGCGGTATTTCTTTGACCGCCTGCTGGCGTCCGGGGTCCGTTTCGACATCATCGGGCTGACCTACTATCCGTTCTGGAACGGGCCACTGGCGGCGTTGCGCGCCAACCTCGACATGCTGGCCGCGCGCTACCACAAGAAGATTCTCGTCGTGGAGACCGGATACCCGTACACGCTGGCCGGGACCGGACCGGGCGACTGGGTCAGCCGGGCGGCGCAGTTGCCGGACGCCGACGAACTGCCGCCGACCCCGGCCGGGCAGGAGCTCTTCTACCAGCGGCTGCGGGAGGTGCTGCGCCAGGTTCCGGACCATCTCGGCCTGGGGTTCTTCGTCTGGGAGCCCGGCTGGCTGACCGTCGAGGTCAAGCCGGGCGAGCCGGACCCGGCCGCGAACCTGGCCCTGTTCGACCGGGCCGGCGCGGGCCTGCCCGGCCTCGACGCCTTCGCGCCCGGCGCCGTCCGCCGGTAGCGCCGTCCGCCGGTAGCGCCGCCGGTCAGTAGGTGCAGGTGGGCGCGGCGGCCGGGGCCGGAGCGGCCGCCGGGCTGGTCGACGCCGCCGCGGGAGTGCCGGCGCCCGACGCGGCCGTCGAGGAGGTCGAGGAGGTCGAGCCGGTGGCGGCGCCCGGTGCGGCGGCCGCGGCGGTGGTCTCCCGCGAGAAGGACGAACCCACGATCAGCTGCAGCTCAGTCGCGGACGCCTTGGGCCGCAGGATCGAGTCCGGCACGGCGTCGTGGACGGCGGCGGCCGCCGTCTCCATGCCGGGCCCGTAGACGATCGTGGACGAGGCGCCGGCGGTTGACGCGCTGCTACCGGCGCTGACCGCGTGCAGGCCCTTCGCCTGGAGCGCGTCCGCGGCCCGGGCAGCCGCGCCGGTGATCCCGGAGCCGTTGAAGACGTTGATCGTCCGGGCGCTGTCGCCGGTCGCGGCGTCGTCACGGGGATGGCCCCGCAGCGGGGCGATGAGCTTCTCGAGGTCGTCGGGGTTCCAGAGCTGGACCGCGCCCAGGCTGCCGAGGTTGCCGCTCGAGTCCCCGCCCTCGCTCGGTAGCGGCGCGTGAGTGGGCAGCGTCACCGTGTGGATGCTCCCCGAGGCGACCCCGCGCATCGAGGTGGCCAGGTTCTTGAGGTCGTTGATGGACGTGCCCTTGTCCAGGGTCAGCGCGGAGGTCGCGGTGGAGGCCAGCGCCTCCAGCTTGATCGGGTTGGCCAGGATCCCGCTCGTCGTCGCCTTGCGGAACACGGCGCCGAGGAACTGCTGCTGGCGGCGGATCCGGTCGATGTCCCCGTTCGGCAGGCCGTGGCGCTGGCGGACGAACGCCAGCCCCATCCGGCCGTCGACGTGGATCGTGCCCGGCCCGCCGACGAATCCGCTCATCGAGTCGTTCGTGTTCCGGCTGTGGCGATGGACGCGGCCGTTCTCCACGAACGCCGGCTCGACGTAGTTGGACGGGAGGATGCAGACGTCGACGCCGCCGATCGCGTCGGTGATCGACTGGAAGCCGGCCAGGTCCATCGACACGTAGTGGTCGATCCGGATGTCGGTCAGGCCCTCCACCATCGAGACGAGCAGGGACGCGCCGCCGTCCGAGATGGCCTCGTTGAACTTGCCCAGGTGCTTCTTGTGGGTCTTGCCGTCACCGTCTGTGTACTCCGGGATGGTGACCAGCGTGTCCCGCGGGAAGGAGACGATCGTCGTCGTGCCGTCCGCGGCCAGGTGGACGAGCATCGTCGAGTCGGAGCGCTGCCCGGGAACATCCCCGAAGTCACCGTCGGTGCCGGCGCGGCTGTCCGTCCCGACCAGGAGGTAGTTCTCGGCGCCGTGGCCGGAGGCCTGGGGCCGGTTGCCGCCCAGATTGAGCTTTATTCGGTGAATGTTCCCGTTGAGGTAATGGTAGACGGTCCACCCGCCACCGCTGACAAGTAAGATCATGCCTGAGAGCGCGGTGACCAGCGCCCTGGACAACGACGAGCTGATGACCGTGCCGGACCGCGGGCCGCGCGGACCCCGGGGATCGAGATGGGTCGGCAGCGACTCCCGCGGAGCCGTCCGGGCCGAACCCGGCTTGCGAGCATCAGTCACGCCGGGCGTCCACCTCCAGCCAAGCGCCCACCGGCCGAACCACGATAACGTAGCCGAACGGGGATCAATCAGTCCCTACGCCCACACTGAAGACGTCCCGCACCTTCTTCCTGTTGCGTCCGCGCTCGGATCGCGCCGTCGGCTATGCGACTTGGGCCGCCGGGGCGGCCAGAACGGGCCTCGCGCGTCCGGGCCAGTCGTTAATCGCGGCAAAGTTAACTTTAAGTATCTGAGTCCGCGTGGCGCGTTACAGACGCGGCCCGCGCCTCCCGCGCCAAGCCGGGGCCAAGGCAGCCCTGACGGAGCTGGTGAGGCGGTCGCACGTCAGACGAGGGCGAGGCCCGGGTCGGTGTCGAGCTCGAACCAGACCGTCTTGCCGGTCGAGGTCGGGCGGGCACCCCACCGGGTCGCCAGCTCGGCGACGAGCTGGAGGCCCCGGCCGCCCTCGTCGTCGGCCGACGGGTCCAGCAGTCGCGGCACCCTGCTGTCGCGGTCGGCGACCTCGACGTACAGGGCGTGGTCGCCCCGGCGCAGCGTCAGGTCGCTGGGAGTGCCGGCGTAGCGGATGGCGTTCGTCACCAGCTCGCTGACCAGCAGTTCGACCAGGTCGGCCCGGTCGTCCAGGCCCCACTGCCGCAGCGCGTCCCCGGTGACCTCGCGGGCCGCCCGGGCCGCGCGGGGGTCGGGTTCGACCGTGGTCGACCGGGTGGTCGGGCTCGCGCTGGCCCGCACGAGCAGCAGCGTCACGTCGTCGTCGTAGCCGCCGGCCCGGTCGATGAGCGTGAGCAGCCGGTCGGCCGTGGCCGGCAGGCTGGTGCGCGCCGGCGGGCCGGGCGAGGAGAGCGAGGCCAGCAGGCGCTCGACGCCCTGCCCGATGTCGATCTTCGGCGACTCGACCAGCCCGTCGGTGTAGAGGGCGAGGGCGCTGCCGTCCGGGAACGGGTAGCGGACCTCGGTGAACCGGCCCCCGCCGACGCCGAGGATGATCCCTTCCGGCTCGTCCAGCAGCCGGGTCTGCCCACCCGGGCTGACCAGTACCGGGGCCAGATGACCCGCGTTGGCCACGGTCACGCTGGACGTCGCTGGCTCGAAGATGGCGTACACGCAGCTGACCAGCGCGGCCTCCGGCCCGGCGCTCAGGTTGCCGACCAGGTTGTCGAGGTGGGCCAGCACGTCGGCCGCCGGCAGGTCGAGCGCGGCGAACGCGCGCAGGCCGGCCCGCACCTGGCCCATCACCGCCGCGGCGGTCAGCCCCCGGCCCATCACGTCGCCGATGACCAGCGCGACCCGCCCGGCCGAGAGCGGCACGACGTCGAACCAGTCGCCGCCGACCTCCGTGCCGGCCGTGCCCGGCTCGTAGCGGAACTCGACGTCCAGGCCCTCGACGGCCGGCAGGCCGCCCGGCAGCAGGCCGCGCTGCAGGGTGATCGCGGTCCGCCGCTCGTGGTCGAACGCCTGGGCGTTGGCCAGTGCGTGGGCGATCCGGGCGCCGAGCTCGCCCGCCGTCTCGACGTCGTAGTCGCTGTAGGACCGGCCGGACATACCCAGACCGAGGTAGACCGTCCCGTAGTAGGCGTCGCCGACCAGCAGCGGCACCGCGATCGCGGTGCGCACGGCGATGTAGGCGAAGTGCTCGGCCAGGCGCGGCTGGTGGACGCTGGCGATCACCCGCTCGTCCACGTCGAACAGGATGGGGCGCCGTAGTGTGATCGCCCGGTGGGCCGGGTTGCCCTGGTCGAGGTAGGTGATGTCGGCCGGGTCGGGGCCGGCGCCCTTCGGCGGCAGCATCGGTGTGTTCGCGGTGACGGCGGGCCGCAGCGCGAGCTGGGATGGCGGCGCGGCCGCGTCCAGCGGCTGCTCGGCCAGGTAGAGCTCGCAGTTGTCGGCGAAGTCGGGGACGATCAGCTTGACCATGCCGCGCAGGGTGGTCGTCAGGTCGAGGGACGCTCCGACCAGCTCGCCGGCCCGGCTCAGCAGCCGCAGCCGGCCCAGCGCCCGGTCCCGGGCGGCCTCCGCCCGCCGCTGCTCGGTCGTCTCAATCGCCGCCACGCCGACCGCGGCGAGATGGCCGTCCCGGTCGCGCAGCGGGTGGCAGGACAGGCGCCAGGACCGGCCGGCGGCCACGACCGCGCTCGGCGGCCGATCGGGGCCGCCTTCGCCGAGGCCCTCCTCGCTGACGGGCGGGGGGAACTCCAGGTCGGCCACCTGCGCGCCGGTGGCGAGAACGTGGCCGACCGCCTCGCGCAGGGCGGGCGGCAGCGCGACGCCCGGGCTCGCCCGGGACCGCCGCCGGGGGCTGGGCCGGGCGGCGCCGTCGATGGTGGCCAGATCCTCGATCACGGCCAGCATCGCATCGTTCACCCGGGTCACCCGCGCCGCCTGGTCGACGATCATCAGGCCGGTCGGCGCGAGGTCGAACAGGTGGTCGGTGAACAGGTCGCCGACCACCGCGCGGGCGGTGTCCCGCTGGGCCTCGTCCCGTTGGACCTGGCTCCGCTGGGCCTCGTCCCGTTGGACCTGGCTCCGTTGGGCCCGGTCCCATGGAGCTTGGTCTCGTTGGGCCCGGTCCCGTGGAGCCTGGTCTCGTTGGGCCCGGTCGTACCGAATCGGTCGGCTCACCGCTCCGATCACCGCCCTTCTGACAGCCGCCGCTCCGGCGCGCCCGGCGCCGTCACCCGCCTCTGGGGAGCTGGCCGCGGGCACCGGGTCCACCCCAATGGTGCGTGCGTGCCCGGCCGGCGGCGGCCGTAACCGTGATCGTCCCCGTCGAGCCGGGTGACGGCCGTCCCCGGGAGGCTCCGACATACTGGGCGGATGCTGCGCCCGGTGACCGCGATCCGCTACGTGACCCCGTTGCGGGAGGGCGGCAGCCTGCCCGGGGTCATGGAGGGCGACGACCTGGGCACCTGGGTGGTGAAGTTCGCGGGCGCGGGGCAGGGCCGCAAAGCGCTCGTCGCCGAGGTCGTCGTGGGCGAGCTGGCCCGGCGGCTCGGCTTCGACGTCCCTGAGCTCGTCCGGATCGACGTGGACCCCGACCTGGGCCGGGTCGAGCCCGACCCGGAGATCCAGGAGCTGCTGCGGGCCAGCGCCGGGGCCAACCTCGGCGTCGACTACCTGCCCGGGTCGATCACCTATGACCCGCTGGCCGGGCCGGTCTCCCCGGAGCTCGCCGCGCGGGTGCTGTGGCTGGACGCGTTCACGCTGAACGTCGACCGGTCCTGGCGCAACCCGAACCTGCTGGTCTGGGGCGGGCGGCTGTGGCTGATCGACCACGGCGCCGCGCTCTACCCGCACCACGACTTCGCCCGGGCGGCGGCGAGGCTGTCCCGGCCGCTGCCGCGCTGGGAGGACCACGTCCTGCTGGGGGCTTCCGGTGACCGGGGGGTGACCCTGGCGGCGGCCGACGCGGCGCTGGCCCCGGCCATCACCCCCGAGCTGCTGGCCGACGTCCTGGCCGCGGTGCCGCCGGACTGGCTGGAGGAGCCGGCCGAGCGTTACCTGGATTGGCTGAATGCCCGGCTGGGCGAGCGGTCCTGGCTGGAGCCGATGCTCACCGGCTCGCCCCCGGCCGCGGCCGGCCCGCCGCCGGGCGCCGGTCCGCCGCCGGGGGCCGGGCCGCGCCGGGGTCGGCCGGACTGGCTGCGCGACGGGCCGCCGGGCGCGTTCCGGCCGGTCCGGTCCGTCCCGTCGGGGGGCGACGGTGGCTGAGACCCGCCTCGCGTCCCCGGGCGCCGCTTCGGCCGCCGCGCCGGCGGGGCTGTCGCTGTTCGAGTACGCGCTGGTCCGGGTCGTGCCCCGGGTCGAGCGCGGGGAGTTCATCAACGTCGGGGTGCTGATCTGGTGCCAGCGGGCCGGCTACCTGGCGGCTCGGCACCATCTCGACCCGGACCGCCTCGCCGTCCTCGACCGCTACCTGGACCTGGACGTCGTCTCCGCCCATCTGAAGGCGATCGAGCGGGTCTGCGCCGGCGGGCCGGCGGCCGGCGGTCCGGGAGGGCTCGGCCCGGGGGAGCGCTTCCGCTGGCTGACCGCGCCCCGCAGCACGATCGTCCAGACTTCGCCGGTCCACAGCGGCTTCACCGCCGACCCGGCCGGCGAGCTCGACCGCCTGCTGGCGACGTTCGTCGGCCCGCCCGGCCCGCCCGACCAGTCCTGAGCGCTTCCTGAAGCGCATGGGCTATGGAGTGACGAAGGCGCAGCGCGGACCGGACGCCTTGGCGAGCCGGAGATCGACCGTCGCCAGCGAGGCCCCGAGCAGTTCCGCGAGGGCCACGTACCAGGCGTCGTAGGTGGTCACGTCCGCGCGTAGCTCCCAGCTTCGGGTGGCAAGAGGCGCGTATGGGAAGAGCTCGACCCGCAGGCTCAGAAGGTCGGCATGCGCGAGCGCGGCGGTGTCAGCTGAGATCGTGCCGGCCAAGGCGTTTCGACGCAGTACGGCCGCGACCTCCACCGGCATCAGATGCGGCGCGGCGAGGCCTTCTGAGCCGAGTAGATGGTCGGCCCAGGTGCCGACCGGCCCGTCGTCGACGAGCGCTGCCACTACGAAACCGGCATCGACGACGAGGGTCATGGGCGATCGGCGTCGCGCGCGTTGAGGATGTCCTCGACGGACAACCGGCTGCCTGTGCGCCGCTTCCGCTCCCTGACCTGGGCGAGAAGCGAGTTCGCATCCGGCCGGCGCGCCAGTTCGATGAGCGCTCGCCGCGAGTCCCGGGAAGGAGCCGCGCGGGGCGCCAGGTGATGGGACGCTCACCTGTATGGGGGCGTCACAGCTGGAAGGTACTGCCGACGCGTCCGTCCGTCGCAAGCAGCGGATCTTCCTGAGTGTCGCCGGCGCCGACGGCGCCTGGGGCGAGTGGCTCTACCGGGTGCTCACCGAGCAGGGCCACGAGGTCGACTACTACCGCCGCTCGTTCCCGATCGGCGCGAACTTCGTCGCCCGCATCAATGCCGCGCTCACCCGCGCCGACCGTATGATCGCCGCGCTTACGCCGCACTACTGTGACCCGGACTCGTGGGTGAGCGAGGAGTGGCAGGCGGCCCTGCAGATATCGCGGGGCCGGCCCGGGTTTCTCGTCCCTCTGCTCATCGAGCCGTGCCGGCTGCCACCGCTGCTGGCCGGGCTCAACCACGTCGACCTGACCGGGCTCGAGGAGATCTCCGCCGCGCACCGGGTCGGGCTGGCACTGCGCGCGGGCCGGCTGCCCACGGCGACGGACGGCCAGGCCGCGGTGACCGGCGACGGCCCGGCCGAGGCGCCGTTCCCGCGCTCGGCGCCGCGTCCGGCCCGGCGGCGCGCGCCCGGCGGCGCGGTCACGATCCTGCACCTGACCGACCTGGTCGCAGCGGACGACGCCGGGCCCGGCGGATCGCTGGGCCGGCCACTGTACGCGGACCTCGACCGGCTCGCCGCCGACGGCGCCAGCCGGCCGGACGTGGTGCTGGTCAGCGGGGTTGCCCGGCGAGGTCGCCGGATTGAGTACAGCCAGGCGCGCCGGCTGCTGGTCGAGCTGGCCGACCGGCTCGGGATCGGCCCGGCCGAAGTCGTGGTCGTTCCCGGCCGGGGGGACGTCAGCGCCGCGAGCAGCCGGACCTACTTCGCGGCCTGCGAGGAGGACGAGACCGAGCCCGTCCCGCCGTACTGGCGCAAGTGGCGGCACTTCGTCGAGTTCTTCGACGACTTCTACCAGGCGACCGGCGGCTCCGGCCCCCCGCCGCCGACCTTCGCGCCGGGCCAGGAGTGGACGCTGTTCACCCTGCCGTCAGTCCGGCTGGCCGTGGCCGGGCTGAACACGACCATGGCGATGAGCCACCGTCCTGAGGATGACTACGGTGAGGTCGGCTCGGCGCAGGCGGCCTGGTTCGCCGAGCGGATGGGCGCCTATGCCGAGCTCGGCTGGCTGCGCCTGGCCGCCGGCCACCAGCCCCCGCTGGACGGTGCCGGCCACGACACCCGCACCCGGCGTGACGCGACCAATCTCGACCTCACTCTCGGCCGGCACCTCAACCTGCTCGTCGCGGGGCTCGGCGACGACGGCGCCTCCGCCGAGCCGGCCCGCCTGCCCCGTTCCGAGGTCGGCGTCGTGAGCGGCCGCCCGGCCCGGGCCACCGGCGTCGAGCCGCGGGCCGGCTACCAGCTCCTGCGGCTGCACCCCGGAGGCATCGAGCGCTGGGAGCGCCGGTTCAGCGAACGGGCGGTCGGCTGGCGACCCGACGATCGCCACGACCCGAGCGGCCGCGTCGCCTACCGGCGTCGCTGGCCCGGGGCAACCGCCACCTTTCCCCGGCGCGGCGCCGGGGCCCAGCCCCTCGCCGCGCGGATGGACAGCGCCGGCCCGGTGCTGGGTGAGCGGGTCCGGGACGGCTTCGCCGAACGGGTCAGCCAGGTCGCGCGGCTGCGTCACCGGGACGCCCAGGTCGATCTGATCGAGGCCGCGGCCGGCGTCCCGGCCTACCTGCGGGTCACCGTGGCCGACGGACCCGTCGCCGAGCAGCGACCGCTCGGCCTGTGCGCCGGTGACGTCGACGAGACGGTCGTCGCCGCCTTCGCCGACCGGGTCCACGCCGCCTACGCGGCGACCGACGCCACCCTGACGTCCCACCTGATCTACGGGGGTGAGCCCGCCGCGCCGGGCCTGATCGCGGCCGCGCGGGCCCGCGGCGTGCGGTTACGCAGCTTCGTCGAATACCAGGGCCTGCTTGACCTGCGCGATTACGTCCGCCGGCAGACGGAGGCGCTGGCGGCCGACCGGCTCTACCCGCCGTCGCTGTACCTGCCGCAGCGGCACCGCCTGCGCGGCGAGCGGGACGACGACGCACCGCGTTCCGACCTCCTGGGCCGGGTCGTCGACTGGCTGGGCGCCGACGCGGCCCGGTTCGTGCTGATCCTGGGTGACTTCGGCCGGGGCAAGACCTTCCTCCTGCGGGAGCTGGCCCGGACCCTGCCGGCGCGGCTGCCCGGCCTGACGCCGGTGCTGGTGGACCTGCGGCGGATGGAGAAGGCGCACTCGGTCGACGAACTGGTCGCCTCCCACCTCGTGGCGGCCGGGCAGGAGCGGTTCGACGTCGCCGCCTTCCGCTACATGCTGCGCTCGGGGCGGATCGTCCTGCTCTTCGACGGTTTCGACGAGCTGGCGCTGCGGGTCACCTACGAGACCGCCGCCGCCCACCTCGAACGGTTACTGGAAGCGGTCGACGGCCAAGCAAAGATCGTCGTGAGTAGCCGGACCCAGCACTTCCTGTCCCACCACCAGGTCCGCGGCGTGCTCGGCGCCCGGGTGGAGCTCCTGCCGGCCAGCCGGATCGCCGAGGTCGAGGACTTCACCCCGGCCGAGATCCGCGAGTTCCTCGTCCGGCTCTACGACGGCGACACCGCCCGCGCGGCCGAGCGGCTGGAGCTGATCCACGACATCCGCGACCTGCTCGGTCTGTCCCGCAACCCCCGGATGCTCGGGTTCATCGCCGGGTTGGACGCCGAGCGGCTGCGCGCGGCCCGCTCCGGCGACGGCACGATCACCTCAGCCGACCTCTACGCCGTCCTGATCGACTCCTGGCTGCGCCACGAGGAGGACCGGGCCCGGCCCCAGGGCTCGGCGCCCACGCTGAGTGCCGAGCACCGCCGGGCCGCCGTGACCGCCCTCGCGCTGGTCTCCTGGCGCGGTGCCGGGCGGCTGATCGGGGTGGGCGAGCTGACGGAGGCCACCGGCGCCGTGCTGGCCGACCTGGCCCGGATCGGCCTCGACGACAACCAGGCCGCGCACATGATCGGTTCAGGCAGCCTGCTGACGCGGACCGAGGACGGCGCCTTCACCTTCATCCATCAGTCGGTCATGGAGTTCCTGATCGCCGACCTCGCGGCGGGTGACGACCCGTCGGTCCTGTCCGACCAGGTGATGTCTCCCCTGATGATCGACTTCTATCGGGGTCGAGCCGGCCGGTACGGGGCTCTGACCTGGGCGCGCGCCGCGCTGCGCCGCCCGGACGAGACCGCCGCCGGTCGAGCCAACGCGCTGGCCGTCGCGCGCCTGCTCGACCCGACCGCCGCACACGGTGCCCGCCTGGCCGGCGCCGAGCTGCGCGGGCTGGACCTCTCCGGCCTCGATCTGTCCGGGGCCGACCTGCGCCGCGCCGACCTGGCCGAGGCCCGCATCGCCGACACCGACCTGTCGGGCGCCGACCTGTCGGGCGCCCGCCTGACCGGGGCCCGCCTCGAACGGGTCGACCTGAGCGCCGCCGACCTGTCGGGGGCCGACCTCACTGACGCCCGCCTCGAGCGCTGTCTCCTGGCCGGCGCGACGGTCACTGACAGTGAGTGGCGGGACGCGGCGCTGCTGGGCGTGGCCGCCGACCCGGCGGTCCGTGCCGGGCCCGAGCTGGCGGTCGCGGCGGTTGCCGGCCGTGACCCGGCGAGCTGGGCGCTCGACCCGGCCGGCCCGGTCTACGCCGTCGCCTTCGCCCCGGACGGGGCCGGCCTGGCCTACGCGGTGGGCAACCTCGTCCTGCTCACCGACGTCCATGGGCAGCGGCGGGTCAGCCTGACCGGCCATACGGGGCGCGTGTGCGGGCTGGCCTGGTCCCCGGACGGCCGGTGGCTGGCCAGCGGCGGCGCGGAGGGCGCCGTCCTGATCTGGAGTGCGCGGGGCGAACGCGTGGCGACCCTCGACGAGGGTGCCGGGCATGTCGCCGCCGTCCGCTTCTCGCCCGACGGCCGCTGGCTGGTTGCCGCCGCGCCGCTGGGGGCGATGCTGTGGGACGTCGCGCCGCTGGTCGGTTCCCCACCGGCGCGGGGCGGGTGGAAGTTCGCCGCGCGCCGGCTGGCGGCCTCGCCGGAGCCGGACGCGTGCGCGGCATTCTCGGTCGACTTCACCCCTGACGGGCAGCAGCTCATGACCGGCCACGCCGACGGCGTCGCGCGCCTGTGGGACCTGCCGGCGGCGCGGCTGTCCCGGACGCTCGGCGACGAGGGGCCCACGGTCCAGACCGTCGCCGTCTCGCCCGACGGCCGGTGGGCGGCGGCCAGCGCCATCGGTGGGCTCGCGCTGTGGGAGCTGGCGAGCGGGCGGACGGTGGTGAGCCCCATCCGGGCGTCGGCCGGCCGTGTCCCGTTCGCGTTCTCCCCGGACGGCGGCCACATCGCCACCGTCGGGGCCGGGGCCGGGGCGGACCAGACGGTGCGGCTGCTCACGACGGCCACCCTGGCCGAGACCACCGAGTTCCCGGGCCGGACCGGCTCGGTCTGGTCCCTGGCCTACGCGCCGACCGGCGACCGGGTGGCCACCGGCGGAGACAACGGCACCGTGCGCATCTGGAGCACGCGCTCGCGGTCCCTGGTGGCCACGCTCGGCGGGTCGGGCGACCGGATCCGGTCGGTGGCCTTCGCCGCCGGCGGGAGCGCGCTGATGACGGAGAGCGCGAGCACGCGGCTGCGCCGCTGGGACCTCGTCCGGGCCGAGCCGGCGCCGGTGTCCGTCGGTCCGCGCGAGGCCTCGGCAAGCGGTGTTCCAGCGGACGGCGTCCTGGCCACGGGGGTGCTGGCCGCCGGTCCGGCCTGGGTCGCCCTGGTTGACTCGGGCGGGGCCGTTCGAGTGGTGGACTGCGATCCGCGACCGCCTGCCGGAGCTGGGGCCGGCCCGGTGACTCCGGTGACTCCGGTGACACCGCCGGTTCCGGTGGCCCCGGTGGTCTACCGGACCGGGAGCGTTCCGGTCGGTCTCGCGCTCTCCGCCGACGGGCGCCGTCTCGCGACCCGGCACACCGCCGGGCGCATCCGGGTCTGGGCGGCGGGCCGCGCCGACCCGATCGCGACGATGGACGACCCGGGCGCGTGGGTGTACGCCGCCGTCTTCTCTCCTCAGGGCGACCTGCTGGTCACGGCCGGCCTCGGGATGGGAGCTGGCGTCTGGGACGCGAGCAGCGGGCGGCATCTCGCCGACCTGTTGGGCCCCAACGCCTTCAAGCAGGGCGTGCGGAGTGTCGTCTTCTCCGCCGACGGCGCTCTGATCGCCACTGGAGACGTCGGCGGGGCGGTCCGGTTGTGGGACGCGCGGACGTACGGCGAGCTCGGGACGCTCGCCGGGCCGGCCGGGCACGCCGGCTCGGTCCGGGCGCTGGCGTTCTCACCCGACGGTGGCCTGTTGGCCACCGCGGGTGATGACGGGGCGGTGCGGCTCTGGAGCGTCCCCGATAAAACCGGTCGGGCCGTCCTGCGCGGGCACGCGGGCGGCGTGTGGTGCGTCGCGTTCTCGCCCGACGGACGGCTTCTCGCGTCGGGCAGCGAGGACGGCGGGACGCGCCTGTGGGACGTCGCCTCCGGCGGCGCCCTGGTCACGCTGGCCGGCGTGGAGGACCGCGGCTGGGCGGCGCTGTTCGCCGACGGCTCCTACCGGAGCGGTGGCGACCTGGGCGGCGCGTTGTGGTGGTCGATCGGGCAGCGCCGCTTCCCGGCGGGCGAGCTCGACCCCTACGTCCCGGAGATCCGGCGCCGATCGCCGGACGAGCCGACCGGCCTTGTCCCGCGCCCGGACCGAGCAGGCGACCGGGGGCCGTGACGCCCTCGCGGCCGCCGGAGGCGCGACGCCGGTCGCGTCGGGCGTCGCGCGCGTCGGGTTGGGCGCGCCAGGCCGGGGTGCGCGCGAGAAACGGCGTCCGGGCGTGGCGCTACTCGGGTCAGACGACTACGGAGAGCTACAGTCCGTCCCTGGCAGTTCTCGCATGGTTGCCGTCGAGGTGGCCGCGACGCTGGGGAGACACGGGTGTCCCGTCGGGGATGGCACGCAGGGCCGGGCCGCGCCGTCGCGGCACGGGGATCGGCGGGCCGATGACCTCGTCCTCAACAGCGGCGGGCCCGAGGATCCCAGATCCCGAGACCGCGGTCGCGATCGTTGGTCTGGCCGGCATCTTCCCGGGCGCCGGGGACGTGGCGACCTTCTGGCGCAACATCGCCGCCGGCGTCGACGCGACCCGGGAGGTCTCGCCCGACCGCTGGGACCCGGAGCTGTTCCGGAAGCCGCCGAGCCCCACCCGGGCCGGCGCCGGCGCCGGCCCGGGTGGGGCTCACGCCGGCGACACGGCCCCGACCATCCCGATGCCGCGGGGCTGCGGCCGGGAGGCAGCGGCCGCCCTCGGCGCGCTGGACGGGATCTACTGCCGCCGGGGCGGGTTCATCGACGAGTTCGCCAGCTTCGAGCCGTCCGCGTTCGGGATCATGCCGCTGGCGGTCGACGGCACCGAGCCCGACCAGCTGCTCGCCCTGCGGATCGCGGCCGAGGCGATCAGCGACGCGGGCGGCGAGGCGGCGCTCATGGACCGCTCGCGGGCCGGGGTGGTGCTCGGCCGCGGCGGCTACATGGGGCGCGGCATGTCCCGGCTTTACTCGCGGGCCAAGACGTCGGTGCAACTGGCGACGACCCTGCGGGAGATCGCGCCGGAGCTGTCGGCCGGGACCGTCGAGCGGATCCGGGCGGCGTTCCTGGCCCGGCTGGGGCCCTCGGCCGCCGAGACGCCGATCGGGCTGGTGCCGAACCTGGCCGCGTCCCGCATCGCCAACCGGCTCGACCTGCGGGGGCCGGCGTTCACGATCGACGCGGCCTGCGCCTCGTCGTTGATCGCCGTGGACGTGGCCGTGAACGAGCTGGTCTCGCGCCGCGCCGACGCGATGATCGCCGGTGGCGTGCATCTGGCCATGGACTCGACGTTCTGGTCGGTCTTCTCGATGCTGCGGGCGCTGTCGCCGTCGCAGCGGATCCGCCCGTTCGACCGGGCCGCGGACGGGATCATCATCGGCGAGGGTGTCGGCGCGGTCGTCCTCAAACGGCTGGCCGACGCCGAGCGGGCCGGCGACCGGGTCTACGCGGTGATCCGCGGCACCGGCCTGGCCAGCGACGGGCGGGGCCCGGCGTTGATGGCGCCGTCGTCCGCCGGGCAGGCGCTGGCCATCGAACGGGCCTGGCACCGGGCTGGCCTGGACCCGACCGGGCCGGGGGCGCTCGGCTACCTGGAGGCCCACGGCACGGCCACCCCGACCGGGGACGCCGTCGAGCTGGAGAGCCTGGCCCGCGTCTTCGGCGGCGCCCGGTCCGGTGGCCGGTTGTCCCATGGCGGTTCGTCCGGCGGTGGGGAGCCGATCGGCATCGGCTCGGTGAAGTCGATGATCGGGCACACGATGCCGGCCGCCGGGGTGGCGGGTCTGATCCGGGCGGCGCTGGCCGTCCACCACGGCGTACTGCCGCCCACCCTGCACTGCGACGACCCGCATCCGGCCTTCGCCGGCAGCCGCTTCGCCCCGGTACCGCGGGCCACCGAGTGGGAAAGCCCGCCCGGGCTGCCCCGCCGGGCGGCGGTGAACGCGTTCGGCTTCGGCGGGATCAACGCGCACGTCATCATCGAGGAGCCACCGGCGCGGCGGGCGGCGCCGTCGTTGGCCTTTCCGCCGCCGGCCGGGTCAGTCAGCGCCGGGGCGCGGGAGACGATGTTGCTGCTGTCCGGGCCCGACCCGGCGGCGATCGCGGCCGGGCTGGCCGCGCCCGACGCCGAGCTGCTGGCCCGCGACGACACGGCGAAGGCGCCGGCCGGCGGCCCGTGCCGGCTGGCCATCGTCGCCCCGACGCCGAAGCGGCTGGCGCTGGCTCGTTCCATCGTCGGGCGGGGTCAGCCGTGGCGGGGTCGGGGCGATCTGTGGTTTACCGCCGACGGTCTGCTCACCCCGGGTCGCCCCGCGCCGGCCGCGCCCGGCAGCGGCCAGGTCGGACCGCTGGCCTTCCTGTTCTGCGGGCTCGAGGACAACTTTCGGCCCCGGCTGGACGACGTGTGCGCGCACTTCGGTCTGGCCGCGCCCGAACCGGCGGACTCCTCGACGCTGGGCCGTCACGTCGCCGCCTGCCTGCGGGCCGGGACGGTGCTGGCCGCCGCGCTGGATCGGATCGGGGTCGCCCCGGACGTCGTGGCCGGCCACAGCGTCGGCGAGTGGAACGCGATGACCGCCGCCGGCATCTTCGACGAGGCCACCGCCGAGACGTTCATGGGAGCGTTCGACTTCGAGGGCTTCGAGGTGCCCGACGTCGTGTTCGGCGCGCTCGGCTGCGGCGCGCCGGACGCCCTGGCCGCGATCGCCGGGCTGCCCCGGGTGGTCCTCAGCCACGACAACTGCCCGCACCAGTCGATCATCTGTGGGGTTGAGAGCAGCGTGCGGGCCGCGATCGAGCGGCTGCGCGCACGGGGGGTGCTCGGCCAGGTCCTGCCCTTCCGGTCGGGGTTCCACTCGTCGTTCGTGGCCGACTATCTGCGGCCCGTCCGCGACGTGCTGGCCGGCTCGGTGCTGCACCGGGCCCGGCGGCCGATCTGGTCGGCGACGACCGCGGCGCCCTACCCGGACGACCCGGACGAGATCCGCGAGCTGTTCATCCGCCACCTGTGCGCGCCGGTGCGCTTCCGCGAGCTCACCGCGGCCCTGCACGCCGCCGGTGCTCGGGTCTTCGTGCAGGTCGGGGTGGGCAGCCTGGCCGCCTTCGTCGACGACACGGTGGCCGGCGACGGCCATCTGACGCTGGCGGTGAACACGCCGCGCCGGTCCGGGCTGGAGCAGCTGCGCCGGGTCGCGGCCGCGCTCTGGGTCGAGGGCGCCGCGCCCCGGCTCGACCTGCGGCCCGTCGCCGCGCCCGCCTCCGGCGCCGGCTCGGGCGCCGCCTCGGGCCGGCCCGTTGGCGGTGGGGAGACCGGGCCCCGTCGGTCCGATGCCCACCGGGTGGGGGCGCCGCCGCTGGAACTCGGCGCGCCGCTGGTCCGGCTGGGAGAGTCCGCGCCCAGCCTGCTGCCCGGGGCGGGGTTGGCCGGCTCGGGGGGGCTAACGCGCTCGGGGCTAGCGGGCTCGGGGCTAGCGGGCTCGGGGCTAGCGCGCTCGGGGCTAGCGGGCTCGGGGCCAACGGGCTCGGGGCCAACGGGCTCGGGTCCGGCGGGGCCGGGACCGGCTGCCGCCGAGGTGCTGAGCCCGGCGGGGGTCGTCGACGCCTTCAACGCCCTCCTGGCGGAGAGCCGGGCCGCCGCGGCGGCCGTGGCCGCCCAGTGGGCCGCGCGCGGGCCGGATCAGCCAGCCCCGGCCGGACCCGCGCCGGCCCGGCCGGCGTCCGGAACCCCCGCGGTCGCGCCGGCCCGCCCGCCGGCGCCGCGCCAGCCAGCGCCGCGCCAGCCAGCGCCGTGCCAGCCAGCGCCGTGCCAGCCAGCGCCGTGCCAGCCAGCGCCGCGGCCGGCCCGCTCGCCGGCGCCGCACCCGGCTTCCCAGCCGGCACCGCGGGTGGCCGACGTCCCCGGCCGCCGGACCCGCCTGCTCTCGCTGGAGACGATGCCCTACATCGCCGACCACTGCTTCTTCGAGCAGGCGCCGGGCTGGAGCGCGCGCGAACCATCCTCGACCTTCCCGGTCGTCCCGATGACCACGGTGATCGAGATGATGGCCGATCACGCGCGGGACGTCGCCGGGGGCGGCGTCGTCACGGAGATCCGGGACGTGCGGGCGCTGCGCTGGCTGGTGATCTCGCCACCGCTCGAGGTGACGCTGAGCGCCCGGCCAGGCGAGGACGGCACGGTCCGCGTCGAGATCGACGGCTACGCCCGCTGCACGGTCGTGCTGGCCGGCGCCTACCCGCCGCCACCCGAGCCGTCGACCGAGCCGCTCGGGCCGGGGGCCGGCGAGCCGGTCGAGGCGGCCTGGTCGGCGCCGGAGGTCTACCGGAGCCGGGCCATGTTCCACGGCCCGCGCTTCCAGGCGCTGCGCCGGGTCGACGCCCTGGCCGAGCGGGCGGTCAGCGGGACGTTCGTCGGGATGCCCACCCCGGGCGCCCTGCTCGACGCGACCGGTCAGCTCGTCGGCTGCTGGGGTTTCACCCACCTCGACGCCGACTGGATGATGCTCCCGGCGGCCGTCTCCTCGATCCGGTTCTTCGGGCCGCACCCGGCCGTCGGCGAGATCGTCCGGGCCACCGCCTGGATCCGGGAGGTCGGCCCGTCGACGCTCGTCTCCGACCTGGAGCTGTGCCGGGCCGACGGGCGGGTCTGGGCCCGGCTGGCCGGCCGGGCCGAGCGTCGCTTCCCGCAGGACACGGTCATGTGGTCGCTCAACCTGACCCCGCACCGGAACACGGTCGGCGTCGGCGTCGGGCCGCCCGCCGTCGGCGGGCCGGTGGTCGTCGGCGAGCGTTGGGGTGACCTCGCCAACCGCGAGCTGGTGCTCTGGCGCTATCTTGACGCGGCCGGTCGGGCCGAGCTGGCCGCGATGACCCCGAACGAGGCCCGGCGAGCCGCTCTGGTCGCGGTCGCGGTCAAGGACGCGGGCCGGCGCTTCGCCTGGCGGCGCAGCCCCGGGCCGCTGTGGCCGATCGAGCTGGCGGTGACCGGCGTCGGCACCGACCGACCGGCCCTCGGGCCGTCGCCGGGCCGGCTCGGCCCCCTGCCCACGCCGACGGTGTCGGTGGCGCACCTGCCGCACCTCGCCGTCGCGCTGGCCGCCGACGGCCCGGTCGGCGTGGCCATCCAGCCGCTGTCTCCTGGCCACCCGGGCCCGGACGGAACGGCCGCGGCGGACGGCCTGGACGGGGCGGACGGCCTGGACGGGGCTGACGGCCTGGACGGGGCTGACGGCCTGGACGGGGCTGACGGCTTGGACGGGCCGGACGGGGCGGACGGGCCTGGCGCGGGCCGGACCCGGGCCGCGCTCGAGGCGGCGGCCCGCGCCGAGGGCGTCGACCCGGCCGGCCCCCTGACCGGCTTCGCCGTCGCCGAGACCGGCCCGGCCGTCCCGACCTGGGACGGCGCCGGCCCGCGCCTGCGGGTCCGCCTCCCCGGCGGCGCGACCCGCTGGGTCGCCACCGCCGCGGTCACCCTGGCTGGCGACGTCGTCGGATCCCAGCGCCAGCCACCCGGACCGCCCGGCGCTCCCGGCGCCGCCTCCCGGCCCAGCCCCGGCCGCGTCCACGGGCCGGGCGCCTTCGTCGTCGCTTGGACGACCGGGCCGCCCGACCAGCCCGACCGGCCGACCGGCCGACCGCCCGACCGGCCGACCGGCCATGCCCCAGCGCCGGCCCCGGCACGCGCGCACCGCACGTGACGTCCTGACCCGCTTCCCCTGGCGGCCGGCCCGGCCGGCCAACCGCTGGATCCAAGTACCGACGCAAGCGCCCCCGGACGGCGGCGCGGTGGTGAGGGAGCTGTTGTGAGCGAGCCCAGGATGACCGGCGCGTCGCTGGACGCGCAGCGCGCGGAGATCGAGGCCGAGGTGCTGGCGGCCGTCACGACGATGCTCGGGGAGGTGATCGGCGAGGGCTACGTGGCCGGCATGCGGATCACGATGGACTCGTCCTTCAACCAGGAGCTGGAGATCGAGAGCATCGAGTTGGTGCTGCTGGCCGAACGGATCCGGGACCGCTACGGCGACCGGGTCGACTTCGTCGGCTTCCTGGCCAACCGGACGATCGACGACCTCATCGAGCTGTCCGTCGGCGACCTGGTCCGCTTCATCGTCGACTGTTCGGCCCGGGCGGCGCCGGTCGCGTCCGTCCCCGGCCAGCGCGCCGACTCGGCCGCCAGCGGTGCCGGCTCGGCCGCGAACGGCGCGGACCCGGCCGCGGCCGGCGGCGACGGCGAGGGGGACCGCCGTGGCTGAGGTGACGGCGAACGGCGTCCGCCTGCACGTTCAGCGGCTCCCGCCCGCCGGCGGCTTCGGCCCGGGCACACCGACGGTCGTCCTGATCCACGGGATGGCGATCGACAACCTGTCCAGCCTGTACTTCGCGCTGGGCACCCACCTGGCCGGAGCCGGCGCCGACGTGATCAGCTATGACCTGCGTGGCCACGGCCGCAGCGAGCGAACGGCGGCCGGCTACACCCTGTCCGACACCTTGGCCGACCTCGGTGGGCTGCTGGGCGCTCTCGCGGTCAACGGGCCGGTCCACCTCATCGGCAACAGCTACGGGGCGACGGCGGCACTCGCGTTCGGCATCGACAAGCCGGCCGCCGTCGCCTCGCTCACTCTGATCGAGCCGCCCTTCCAGATCGAGGGCCTCGGTGCGGAGATGGCCCGTTCCCTGTCGGACGTCGTGGCCGGGCTCTCGGACGAGGAGGTTCGGGAGTTCCTCCGCAACGACGCGGGCCGGGCGATCAGCCGGCTGGTGGCCAAGGCCGAGTCGCTGATCAGCGAGACGACCGTTGTGCGGGACATGCTGGCCACCCCGCCGTTCACCCCGGCCCGGCTGCGCACCCTGCGGATGCCGGTGCTCGCCCTCTACGGCGGGAAGTCCGAGATCGCCCACCAGGCCCACGGCCTGGCCGAGCTGGTACCGGGCTGCGAGCTGGTCGTGCTCAAGGAGCACACCCACATGGTGGTGCGGGAGGCGACCTGGCACGTGCGGGAGCTGCTGACCTGGTGGTTGTTCGACCGCGAGTCACCGCGTCCGAGCTACTCCCGGGCCCCCTTCCAGCCGTCGGACCTGCCGGTGTGGTTCAGCCGCATGAAGATGTCGCCCGACCTGCTGCCCTGGAACCGCTGAGAACGGTCGCCCTGGAACCGTCGAGCCGGGTCGCCGCCGGTGTCATCTCCGCGGCGGCGAGCCGTACCAGCCCGGCCCCGCACTGCCCGGCCCAGCACCGCCCGGCCCAGCACCGCCCGGCCCAGCACCGCCAGGCCCAGCACCGCGAGGCCCGGCACCGCGAGGTCCTGAGTTGCCCGGTCCGGAGTAGCCCGAGCCGGGGAGTCCGGCTGGCGCGTTCGCCCGCCCCGGCGACCCGTTGGCTCCGCTCGCGTCCGCCTCCGCCCCGGCCGGGACGGGCCCGCGCCGGTTCGCGCGGTCATCCCGACGCAGCATGTAGACGGTCAGCAGGAGCGCGACACCGCCGATCACGACCGCGCCCAGGATGTCGGCCAGCCAGATCCCGCCCGAGTGCTTCCACAGGCTGTCCGGCTTCTCGTCCGACAGGGCGGACGCGCCGATCTTGGCCACGTCGTTCAGGTCGGTGGTCGAGGCCAGCGCGGCGAAGCCCCAGCGGGCCTGGGACAGCCAGCTGACCTCGGCCAGCACCGGCCGCCCGGCCACCGAGACCAAGCCGCCGGACAGGACAAGCTGCGCCATGGTGACCAGTACCAGGATCGGCATCGTCTTGTCCGCGCTGTCGACCATCGTCGAGACCAGCAGCCCGATCATCATCGACGCGAGCGCCGCCGCGATGATGGCGATCATGCACTCGGCCAGCGGGGAGCCGATCAGCGCCCCCTGGGCCGGGGCTCGACTGCCCAGTCCGATCAGGGTGAAGACCACGCACTGCACGGCCGTGATGAAGGTCAGCACCACGATCTTCGAGCCTAAGTAGGCCCCGGTCGACAGGCCGATCGTGCGTTCCCGGGCGTAGATCTCCCGTTCCTTGACGATCTCCCGAACCGAGTTGGCCATCCCCATGAAGCAGGCACACAGGATCAGGACGACCAGCACCTTGGTCGCGTCCGTGTTCGGCCCGTTGAACGCCTTCAGCCCGTGCTTGGCCGGGATGACCAGCGGGATCAGCCCGAGCAGGATCGGGAAGGCGATGACGAGCCGCAGGTAGGAGCGGTCGGAGAACACCACCCGCAGGTAGCGCCGGGTCAGCGTGGCCAGCTGCGCTCCCACCGACTGCTGGCGGACGCTGCCGAGCTGGGCCGCCGTCGTCCGCGCCGTCGGCGCCACCACGGCGGACGGGACGAAGTGCTCGGACGCGCGGAAACGCGCCGCCGCCGACTCGCCCGGGGTGTTCTCCAGCTCGCGGAACACCGACGCGAAGTCCTTGAAGTCCTTCTTGCCGAAGTACTCCAGCGCGCCGGCCGGCGGCCCGAAGTAGGCCACGTGGCCGCCGGGCGCCAGTACCAGCAGGTAGTCGCAGAGATCCAGGAACAGGACGCTGTGGGTGACGACGATGACGGTGCGCCCGGAGTCCGGCTCCCGCAGCGGCTGCCCGCCGCCCGCCCCGGGCGGGGGCGGCGGCGGCACGTCGGGGCCGGCCGGCCCGTCGCCCTTGGCCAGCACCCGCAGCGCCTGCATGACCGACTCGTCGTTGGCCAGGTCCAGCCCGGACGTCGGTTCGTCCAGGAACAGCAGCGTCGGGCGGGTCAGCAGCTCCAGCGCCGTGCTCGTCCGCTTCTTCTGCCCGCCGGACAGCCGCGAGACCTGCGTGTTCGCCTGCTCGGTCAGGCCGAGCTGGGCGATCACCTCCTCGACCCGGGCGTCCCGCTCAGCCGGCGTCGTCTCGGCGGGGAAGCGCAGCTCCGCTCCGTAGCGCAGGGCCTGGCGGACGGTGAGCTGGGCGTGCACCGGGTCGGTCTGCGGGACGTAGCCAATCCGGCGGCGCAGCTCGTCGTACTCCGCGTAGAGGTCACGACCGGCATAGCGCACCACGCCCCGGTCGGCCGGGGAGAAGCCGGTCAGCGCCTTGAGCAGCGTCGACTTGCCGGCCCCCGACGGCCCGACGACGGCCAGCAGCGACTTGCCGGGCAGCCGGAAGGTCACGTCGTGCATGAGCCGCTTCTGGCCGGCCCAGACCGAGATGTCGCGCACCTCGAACGTCACGTCGCCGCTGTCGAGGTACTCGATCAGCGAGGTGCCCTCGAGCTGGAACAGATGGTGGCCGACCGCGACAACGTCACGCTGCGCGACCGGGGCATGGGTCACCCGGTGGCCGTTGACGAACGTCCCGTTGGCCGAGGCCAGGTCGATGACCTCGACCTGGTCACCGCGTACCCGCAGTTCCGCGTGGTGGCGTGACGCCAGCAGGTCGGAGATGGAGATCCGGTTGTCGACGCCTCGCCCGATCGTCACCGTGCCCTGGGTGAGCGCGTGGACGCGCTGCACGCCCTTCATCGAGGTGGCGGCGGTGCGGTCGAAGGACGCCTTGGCCCGGGCTTGGGCCGCTTTCGTGCTGTCGGGCAGCACCGTCTGCTCGTCGGCCGTCGTCGGCGTGACGGCCGGTGCCGACACCCCGGTCGCCCCGACCGGAGTCAGCACTACCTCGGGACCGTCGTTCGCGCCGAGACGGATCGTCACCGGCTGACCGGTGGCGGTCGCGCCGCCCACCTTGCGCCCGCTGATCCAGATGCCGTTGGCGCTGGTGTCCTTGATGCGCCATCCGGTCTGCTCGGGTACCAGCAGCACGTGCCGGCGCGAGACCCGGCTGTCGGACAGCGTGATGTCAGCGTCCCGAGCGCGCCCGATCACGTACTGGCGGTCCGGTGGCAGCGTCACCTCGCCTGACGCTGTGAGCACCGTGATCGCGGTGGCGCCCACATGGCCCCCTTTCGCCGTCCTCGATCTCTTATGGGAGACCTTAGCGAGTCTCGACGGACATCGAACGAGCAATCGTGCGGGGGACATTTGCCATCGGTAGTCCGTCGGTATCCGTCACAATCTTGAATCAGTGGCGTCGCTGACGGTGTAGGCGCTCCCGGGGCGGTCGATCCCGATTTGTTGGCCGAAGCGGGGATGAGGCGCCCGTGGACGGGTATCGCGATGAGTGTTCGGCTGAGGCGACCACCGACATCAGCGCGCGACCGCCCCGGACGGACCCAGACGGCAACCGACACGACACAGGCAGACAGACCGCACAAGCTGACAGAGGTGATCAACGGTGGGTATCGGCGTCGGAATCTTCCTGGCCGCGGTCGGGGCCATCCTCGCCTTCGCGGTCGACGTCCACGTGTCCGGCCTGGACCTCGCCGTCGTCGGGTGGATCCTGATCGTGGCCGGCGTGGTCGGCATCGCCCTTGACCTGGCCCTCTTCCGGCCGCGCCGTCGGCGTGTCGTCCAGGAGACCCGGACCTACCCGGACGAGCCGGCCTACGGCCGTCCCTACGCGGGGCGCCGCCACGAGCGGGTCACCACCGTCGACGACCCGGACTACGACCCCCGCTACGGCGAGCGGTACTGAGCCCACCTCCCACCCCCGCTCGCCGCCCCCGGCGATGATCCCCGCCGGGGGCGCGCGGCCCGAACGGGCCGGCCGCGTGACTCGCGACCGCCGGTCAGGCGCCCTCCCCCCAGGGCGCCCGGCCGGCCCGTTCATGGCCGGACGCCTTCATCCGGGGCCGTCGGACACCCGTCGTCGCGAGACCCGGTCCTGGTTCCCCCGGTCACCCGGGTCCGTCAGGACGACCCTGCGTTAGGGTTGTCAGCAGCTCGGGGGGTCAGGCCCGGGGGCGCCTTCGCGCGCCGCCAGCCGCATTCGGCCACCAGGAGGGCACGCTGTTCACTACCGGACGCCGCGGCGTGTGGGGCACCCTACCCACCCAGGTCCGTCGCGTGGCGGCCGCCGCCGTCCGCCCCCAGCCCGCCGCCGTGGCCCCCGGTCTGCGGGACTACTGCGCCGCCCACTCCTCCCGGGCGTCGTACGACGCCGGGTCCGCGGCAGGCCCAGAAAGCCTGGGCACCGACGGCGTGGCGGGCGCCGAGCTCGGCGCGCTGCTGGAGATCCTGGTCTGTTCGACCGGCACCCGGCGGGCCGTGGCCGCCGCCGCCCTCGCCGACCCGACGCTCCGGCTGGCCCGGGCCCTGCCCGCGGACGGCTACCTGATCAGCGTCCCGGCGCCGGCCGGCGCGACGTCGTCCGCCGGTGGGACCGGCGGCGCAGCCGGCCCCACGGCTCCGATCTCGGCCGAGGCCGCGGCCCGGATCCGGGCCCAGCTCGACATTCGGCCCGGCGCGCCGGCCGAGACGATCGCCGCCCTGCCCGACCGGCCCGAGCTCGACCTCGCGTTCCTCGACACCGATCCGTCGGGCTACCAGCGGCTCTACGACCTGCTGCTGCCCCGGCTGCGCCCGGACGGGCTGCTCGTCGTGGGCGGGGTGCTGGCCCGGGGGAACGTGCTGACCGTCGTGGGGGGCGGCGGTGCCCGGCCGGACGTCGAGGTGCTGCGGGTGTTCAACGACAGCCTGGTGCTGGACGACCGGGTCCAGGTCGTGATGCTGCCGGTGGGCGACGGCGTCTCCGTCGTTCGCAAGCTCTCGCGTTAGCCCCGGCCTCGGCCCCCGGCGTCGCCCCGACCCCGACGGGTGTCGCCCGCGCGCCAGCCGGTCTGATCTTCTTCGAACATCGCGCTGACCGTTCCCTCGGGTAGGACGGCTCGCGGTTCGGCTTCGCCCGGGGGCTGCGATACTGGGACGGCCTGCCCGGCCGGCGACGGCCCGGACAGGCGCGGCGACGGCACGGTCGGCCCCCGGGGCGTCACAACCCCGGACCGGGTCCCGCGCCACGCCAGGGAGGGCTCGCCTAGTGGCCGATGGCGGCGGTCTTGAAAACCGCTATGGGGGCAACCTCATCGTGGGTTCGAATCCCACGCCCTCCGCTCCTGACCTGCATCTTTGCGTCGGGGCCCGGCTTGCTGGGCACCGACGAGGCGCCCGGGGCGGCCGTGGTGCCCACATCGTGCCCACGCCGCGCGGAGCGGGGCACCGCGTCCGCCACGATCTGCGCCGCGCGCTGCCCGGCCTTGGCCGCGATCAAAACGCGCTCTGATCGCTGGTCCGGCTCGGCGGTCGGGACGTCGAGGCGCCCGCGCCGGGCCGGTCGTCGTGCCTGCTACCGGTCGAGCACCCGACGGAGTTCGGACCCTGCCGACCGGCAGGCTTCGTTCACCGCACCAGATGGTGACGCGGGCGGTCTGCCGATCAAGGTCGGGCTTCTGATCGGCTGACTCTGTAGACGTTAACTCGCAGACCGCTCATGTCAGACCGGGCCGGGCTGGTCGGTCGGATCGTGGGTGATAGCCGACGGCTCGCCGTCTGGCGTATCACGGACGACACAGTGCGGGCATTGGACGTAGTCCTCATGGGTGTACCGGCGGCCGAAGCCGAGCGGGGTGACTTCCATACCTGCTCGCGGGCGGCGATGCTTGTTGCATTTGAGGACAATAGCCAGATGCGGGCCGTTCGCAATCGCTGCCATGGTCAGATCGTCCCCGTTCCGTTGCACTAGGTGCAGGTGTGCTCGCCAGCGCCGTCGTAGGTGCCGTCTCCGTCCTGCTCCTGCAGGGATGTTTCGGTGTACTTGGCACCCCGGCAGGTCGGACAGGTCTTGACCCCCCGGTCGACCTTCCGCTCACCCTCGCTGTCGTCGCCCTTGTCGGTGGTGTGGGGCAGTTTGCCGCCGACGATCTTCCGGATCGGGGCCATGGGCTCATCCTCCGCCATATCGCTGGGTGGCGGGGAGGTATCTTCCCGTAGTCTCTTTAGTTGATCAAATTGTCCAGGTCAGACCGCCAGCCCCGCACCCCTGACAGCGGGTTCGATGCCCGGTGACGGAACCGGGGCGGAGGTCTGGTCGATCACATCGGCTCGGCCGTAGTGGTCTACCAGACCTCCACCAGGTCAGCGTCGGACCGGGGCCGCCGTGCCGGAACCGGTTGTGCCCGTGTTCGCGTTCGCGTCCACGCCCACACCCGCGGCCGGCCTAGCAGCGACGCCCGACCCGTCCGGCCGCGTGCTCGCGCTCACACCCGCGTTCGGAGCCTGCGCGCCGACACCGGTCCCGGTCGGCCCGACACCCACGCCCGCACTCGTGCCCGGACTCACAGCGGCTCCGACCCCGGCACCGCCGGGAGCCACACTCGCGGCCGCGCCGCCGGGAGCCACACTCGGGGCCGCACTGCCGGGAGCCACACTCGCGGCCGCGCCGCCTGGAGCCACACCCACACTCGCGGCCGCACTGCCCGGAGCCACACTCGCGCCCGCGCCGCTCGAAGCCACCGAGGCGCCGCCGTCCGCGCGCAGCAGTCGCGCGCAGAAGGCGTCGACCTCCCCACGGCCGCCGGCGGCAGTCACCAGCGCCCCCATGCTCGGGGAAGCGAGGGCTGTGCTGGCGTCGGTAGCCGCCGCGGCCTGGTAGGTGCGGCACAACGCGAGCAGCGAGGCGGAGACGGAGGCATCCGCGCTCGGCCCGCCGATCGCTGGGGCTTCTACCTCGGGGGAGGCTGTAGCCGCCGAGGACACGGCGGCGCCGCCACCTCCGCTGACGCCTGGCATTGCTCCTGTGCTGGCAGCGACGGCGGCGCCACTGACGACCGTGGCCCCGACCGCGATGGCGGCGACCTTCACGGTCAGCAGTCGTGCGAGCAACATCTTGATCATAGATTCTCTCCGCGGCTGGGTGACGTGGGCGAGACGCGCCTCCCGGAAAGCGGCAACCGCCGCTTCCTCACCGTCGAGCTCGCCGTCGCGGGCCGGAGCGGCCACCGCGGCGAGCAGATCGGCGAGGGGATCCACACCGGTCCCAGCGTTGACCGGACCGCCGCGGAGCATCCGCTCAGCGGCGCCCCGGCCGAGCCGACGGGGTCGGAGTGTGCTCATCTCACGTCCTTCAGCGTCGAAGCCCTCTCCGGTGTTACACCTGGCCGATGTCCCTGGTCATCGCCTTGCGCGGTCACCCCAATCATGTCCACCCGCCTACAGTCCGCCAGGTCCGTCGATCCCTGGCTCACCGAGTTGTTCGGCGAGCCTGCGCAGCCCCCGGTGCGACGCGGTGCGGACCGCGCCAGCGCGCTTGCCCAGAACCCGCCCCGCGGCCTTCGCGTCCAGCCCCATCACCACCCGCAGGAGCACTGCCTCCGCCTGGTCCAATGGCAGGCTCGCGATCAGCCGCATAGCGGCCTCGGTGGATAACACCTCCAGCGCGCTTCTGGCGGTGTCGTCGGGCGCGGCCAACGCGGTCATCACCATCTCAACCGGTACGTCGTCTCCTCGGCGGCGACTCCGTCGGCGCAGGTGGTCCAGCGCGCGGTGACGCGCGATGGTCGCTGCCCAGCCGCGAAAGTCGTCGAAGCCGCCGCGGAATGACGCCAGGTCCCGGGCGATCTGCAACCACGCCTCGGAGGCAACGTCCTCGGCGTCGGTGCCAACCAGTACTCGGAGATACCGCAGCAGACCCGGCTGGGTCGTCCGATAGATCAGCCTGAAAGCCGCCTCATCACCGCACCGCGCCTCCGATATCGCCGCGGCGAGATCTGGCTCGTCGCCCTCGGTGAAGGCAGGCGGTACCGCGGGCGCCGCCGCCAGCGGGACTGCCGTGCCGGCAGACCCGGAACCCGACCCCGCCGAAACGAATGATCGTCGCGGGATGCCGCCAGCGACGGGTGTGCCGCCGTCCATCTCCGCGCTCTCGCCCACCGCGCCGATGATGGGGCTCCGCCCGCAATAGGATGACAATGGAGGACCATTGATCACACATTGAGCGACGGCTCGATCCTCCGTACCCGAATCAGACCGGCAGGTCGGTCAGGCTGTCCGCCGGCAGGACCCACGGGACGACGGGCAGCACCACGCCCGTGTCGGTCGGAGCGGTGTGGGCCACCAGCGAATCCTCCTCGGCCACCGTGAGCAGGTCGGGTAGCTGGTACGGTTCCGCCGCGTCCACATCGACCTGATAGCCGAGGTCGCCGAGGCTGGCGGCGGTCAGCCGGCTCAACGGATTGCCCGGCGCGGCGATGAAACCGGACATAAGTTCGTTGTGGAACACCGTCTCGCGCCAGTGGCCACCCCGGGTGCCGGGGCCGCCGGTGTTCTCTACCGGTACGCCTCCCCGGGCTTTTCCGCCCCGCAGGCGCCGGTACTCCGCCATCGCCCCCGCGCCGGTGAAGGTCGGGTTTTTCCCGCTCATGCCGTGGAGCAGGTGCTTGGCCGTCCAGATCGTCCCGAAGCCCAGGACGTGGCCCATCTTGTGGGTGATGACGTCGTTCAGGGTGCCGGCCTGTTCCATGGTGGCCAGGTCCGCCTTGTCGAATGACATGATGCCCGTGACCGGCAGGAAGGCCTGGGCGCCGGCGGTGTTCGGGCGCACGTGGGTCGGGCCGGCCTGGCCGAGTATTTTCCCGGTTCCGTCGATGTCCGCGCCCTGGGCCAGAATGAGCAGGTCGTCGATCGTCTCGCCATCGACGGAAACCGCCCGCAGATCGCCGACGATGAGTTTCACCCAGCGCTCCGCCGCCGTGGTGAAGGCCGCCTGCTGGGTGTCGGTCAGACCGCCCAGGAAACGAACTTCGATCGTGAACGGCGAGGTCGTGGCGGCGAGGGCCTCGGCGCGCCCCGAATCGGCCCGGGCCAGATAGGTCTCGTACTTGGCCACGTTTCCTCCTGTCATACGTGCTGTCGTACGTGGACGCCTCGACCGTAGGCAGGTGGCCGGTGAGGAACATCGGCCGTTCGGCCGACCCCTGTCGGACGGGCGACTGACCACACGCGCAGAACGACAGACCATCAGAGTCAGAAGATCTCGGCGGCGCACGAAGGCGGTGTGCCGGCGCTGCCACGGGGGAGGCAAGCGATGGCTTCGGCGGCTCCGCCGCTCTCGTTGACCACGTTCGTGGGGCGGCTGCCCGAGGTGACTATCCTGACCGATCTGATCACACGGCACCGGCTCGTGACCGTGACCGGTCCCGGCGGGATCGGTAAGACCAGACTGGCCGAGCAGGTCGCCCGCCGGATCGGCGACGGGACGTTTCCGGCCGGGCTGTTCTGGGTCGCCTGCGGCCAGATCGCCGACCCGGCCCTGGTCGTGCCGACGGCGATGGCGGCGCTCGGCCTGCCGGGCCGCAACACCCCGGCGCCCGCCGAGTGGGTGGCAGACCAGCTCGGCGAGCGCCGGCTGCTGATCGTCCTGGACGACTGCGACCAGATTGCCGAGGCGGCGGCGGCCTTCGCGACGGTCCTGCTCGCGCGCTGCCCGGGCGTCCAGCTCCTGACGACCAGCCGGGTCCGCCTCGGCGTGCCGGGCGAGGTGCCGTGGCGGGTGCCGCCGATGGCCGTGAGCGACGCGGTCGCCCTGTTCACCGCCCGCGCCCAGGCGGAAGTGGGGTTGCCCGTAACCCGGCCGAGTGCGCCCGGCGACGGGGTGGACCCGCGGCACGGCGGCCCCGCCGGGCGGGACCTCGACGAAGCCGCCGCCGCCGAGATCTGCGGCCGGCTCGACGGACTGCCGCTGGCCATCGAACTGGCCGCCAGCCGCACCCGCCTGCTGACCCTCCCCGAGGTGGCGCGCGGGCTGGACGACCTGTTGAGGCTGCTCAGCGGGGGCAGCCGGTACGGAACGGCGCGCCACCGCACGATCCGGGTCTGTATCGACTGGAGCGTCAGCCAGCTCGACGAACTGGCCCGGGTGCTGCTGCGCCGGCTCGCGGTCTTCACCGGGGGCGTCCGGATCGCGACGGTGGAGCAGGTCCGCGGATTCGGCCCGCTCCGGGACCGCGCGGCGCTGCGCGGCGCGACCCAGGCCGGTGATCGACCGGGGCGGGCGCGCTGCCTGGGCCTGGTCGCGACCGGCCGGACGTTCGTCCAGCCGACCAGCGCGCTGCCGCTCGTGGCCGAGGCGTTGAAGATCGCCCGGGTGGAGGGCAACCAGCCGATCTTGGCCGCCGCCCTGACCCAGGGGCTCTGGGCCCACCTGTCGATGAGCGACTTCGACCAGGCTCAGGCGCGCCTCGAGGAGCTGTCCGGGCCGGGTGAGCGGCTCGGCCAGATGTTCCGGGCGTACGCGAGCGCGGGCCGGGGACTGATCGCCGTCGCGCGCGGCGACTTCCCCGCCGCCACCCAGGCCGCGCGGCAGGTGTTCGCCGAGGACCTCGGGGACCTGATCCCGCGGATGTACGGCGACGTCATCGTCGCGCTGACCGCGGCGGCCGCCGGCAAGTGGGAGGAGGCGATCAGCCGGCTGGACGCGCGCACGGCGTCGCTGATCGGGGCGGGCCTGCGGGTCGCGCCGGCCGAGACCATGGCCCGCGCGGCGGAGCTGCGGGCCGCGGCGGGGCTCGGTGACGAGCTCGACCCGATGGTGTCCTGGCCGCGGGGTGATCCCCAGGACGTCCAGGCCACCCCGTTGCAGCGGTCACGCGCGCTGCTCGCCCGGGCCCGCGCCCGGCTGGCCGCCGCCACGCCCGACGTGTCGAGCGCGTCCAGCGCGTGCAGCGCGTCCAGCGCGTCCAGCGCCTCGAACGGATCTGGGCTCGGACTGTCCGTTCCGGACGAAGCCGCCGTGCGCGCTGACCTGGCCGCGGCCCGGGAGATCGCCCGCCGCAACGAGGACCGGTGGCAGCTCGCGACGGCGGACGAGCTCGAAGGGCGCCTGCTGCGGGCGCACCGGCGACATTGCCGGCGCGCTCGCGCACCATCACGACGCCCTCGTCTACCGGGTCGACCACCGGCTGCGGCCGGAGGCGGCGACCTCGTTGGCGGCGGTTGCCGGGGTGGAGGTCGTCCGCGGCCGGCACCGGCGCGCCGTCGTGCTGCTGGCGGCGGCCCACCGTCTGCGCGACGTCCTCGGCTGCGAGCCGCTGCCGGTGTACCGGACCGAGGTCGCCGACGACCTCGCGACCTGCCGCCGGTCGACCAGCGCGCGGGAGTTCGACGCCGCCTGGGCCGAGGGATCCGAGCTGGACCTGGCCGTCGCGGCCACGATCGCCGGGCGCTCCCGCGGGCCGCGCGGCCGGCCGGCGCACGGCTGGGCCGCGCTGACCCCGGCCGAGCGGGAGGTCTCCGCGGCGGTGGCCCGAGGCCTGTCGAACGCCGAAGTCGGACGCGACCTGTTCATGTCGCTGAGCACCGTGAAGACCCATCTCGCCCGCGCGTTCGTCAAGCTGGGCGTGTCCCGTCGCGCCGAACTGGCGGCCCTGGCCCGGCAGGGCGAAGGCGAAGCCGCGGCGGGATGAGCCGAGTGGTTTGCCCGAGCCACCGGTGGTGGCGAAGAGTGAGGGGCGGCCTGTGGCCGTGCGGGCGTTCGGATTCCCGTTCGGCGACCCGCCGAGCCGCCGAACGGGAATCCGAACCCTATTTACCCCACGTCACCGGTTTTCCCGGCCCACGCTGTCGGCTTTCGCCGCGACGCGCGCCGGGAAACCGTGTGGGGTGTTCCGCGTCTTTGTGGGGCCGCAGTACTAGCTGACGGGCTGGACGCGGGCCGCCTGCGGGCCCTTCTGACCCTGCTCGACGTCGAACGACACGCGCTGGCCCTCATCGAGGGACTTGTATCCGCTGCCCTCGATGGACGAATAGTGCACGAAGACGTCCGGGCCGCCCCCGTCGACCGAGATGAAGCCGAAGCCCTTCTCGGCGTTGAACCACTTGACCGTACCCTCTGTCACAACCACTCCTGTGTTCATCGCCAGGCACAGCCATGTGCCTGGATCTTGCCCCGGCTGGCGGGTGCCAGGCCGTCGGACTGGCCACCACCACCGGACGATGCCGGACTTGAGGTGACCCGGGAGGCACCATCAAGTTTGGCATCACGGTCAACTTACACGGTTCCGCGGGCCCGTAGCTACGTGAACGGCTCTGCCGCGCTTCGGGTCGGGCGCCTGACGCCCCCGGGGCGCTGGTATGGCCGGGCCCGCGGGCGAGCCCTGTCCGTCACGCGACTCGTCGTTTGCCGTTCAGCCGAGCGGCGTCGGGCCAGTGGACCTTGGTGGCCCACCCGAAGCGTTCGAAGAGTCTAATAATCGCGGCGCTCGTGTCCACCTGTCCGGCGTCGACGCCGTGGCGGGCGCTGGTGGGATCGGCGTGGTGGTAGTTGTGCCACGACTCGCCCATCGAGAGGATGGCCAGCGGCCAGACGTTCGTCGCGCGGTCCCGGCTGACGAACGGTCGACTGCCCACGACATGGCAGACCGAGTTGATCGCGAACGTGACGTGGTGGATCAGGAAGATCCGGGCGAGCCCGGCCCAGAGCAGGGCCGTCAGCGCGCCGTGCCAGGTAAACCCGCTCAGCGCCCAGCCCAGGCCCGCGGGCAGCAGGAGGCTGCTGGCCGCCCACAGCGGGAACAGCCGGTCGATCCGGACCAGGTCACGGTCGGCCAGCAGGTCGGGGGCGTAGCGGCGGGTGAAGGTCTTGTTCCGGTCGAACAGCCAGCCCACGTGGGACCACCAGAGTCCCTTGGTAAGAGCCCACGGGGTGGTGCCGTAGCGCCACGGGGAGTGTGGGTCGCCGTCCGCGTCGGAGAAGGCGTGGTGCTTGCGGTGGTCGGCGACCCAGCAGATCACAGAGCCCTGCAGGGCCATCGATCCGGAGACCGCCAGGGCGATCCGCAGCGGGCGGGTCGCGGTGAACGAACGGTGGGTGAACAGTCGGTGGAAGCCGATGGTGATGCCGTGTCCGCTGACGGCGAAGAAGACCACGAACAGCACGGCGTCCACGACGGTGACGCCCGTGACCGTCGTGGCGTACCAGAGGCCTACTCCCACGGCCACCAACGGTCCGATGAGGAACACGTACAGCAGGATCTGGGCCCACAGCGGGCGGACGTCGGGTAGATGCCGGTCGGGTGCCGGCGGAACCTGGTCCGGGGCGGGCGCCTCCGCCTCCGGTCCAGTGACAGACAATGGTTCCGCCAGGGCCAGGCCCGGTGGTCCGTGTTCGGTGGCTGATCGTCCGTTCGTCATCGCGCTCCCTCTCCGGCGGCTGACCGCCGTCCGTTGCTCCGGGGCAGTTTCCCCATCGCATCCTGCCAATTGCGTGTGATCCGCGCCCAGGGTGAGCGCGGTGTGACCTTTTCAGTGGCGGGTTCGGGAACTCGACGGGAGTGCCCGCCAAACCGTTCATCCTCCCGCTACGTGTCCCGCGTACTATTCCCGGTCGGTTTCGGTGATCCCGGCAAACGGGCTATCTGGCGGCCTGGCTCGGGTGGCAACCATATCTCCTGGTCGGACCCCTGCCTGTCGAAGATCTGCCGTCCGGCCTGCGCGTTCATACCGCGAATCCGATTCAGTTGCCACCCCCCCGGGCAGGTTTGGCTCCCGAGGCCGTCGGTTTTCGACTTCTTTGGGACGCCTGAATAGCCCTGAACCTATGCTTGCGGGTTCGCGCCGAGCGGGACGGTGGCCCCGGGTCCGGTCGGAGTACCGTGGGTTAGGTCCGCGCCGGTCTCGGGCGACGGGCGCGACAGACGGACGAGGGGGCGGCGGCGAGCGCGCCGACCGGGCCAAGGAGCAGGCCCGGCGGAATGTCGGCAGCCAGTGTCCGGCCCTTGCCCGGCGTCGGGCGGGACGCTCAGCGCTGGTAGCGCAGGGCCAGCGTGTCCTCGGGGGAGCCGGCGCGCGGCCGGGGCAGGCGATGAGCTCGGGTCGGGTTGCCCGCGGCGCCGGTGTCGGCCACCGCGAGCGCGAGCGCGAACCACATGGCCATCGCGATCCGTTCGGCGTTGGCCGGGTCGTCCACCAGGCTCATCAGGCAGAAGCCGACCAGGGCCGCCAGCCCCGCCACCCCGGACGGCGAGCCGGCCAGCGCGCCCCGGCCGGCGGCGACCAGTCCGCCCAGGGTGATGAGCACGATCGCGGCGAAACCGAGGACGCCGGTCTCCAGCAGCCAGTTCAGCCACAGGTTGTGGGTGTGTGAGAACGGCGGCCCGGCGTGGCCGAGCGCGTTCATGACGTCGCCGGCCCGGTCCGGCCCGACGCCGCGCGCCAGGTGGCCGCGCAGCGCGCGGGTCGCGAGCGTGAACGCCTCGGCCCGTCCCGAGGCCCGAGCCAGCAGCCCGGACAGCCCGGCCACCAGCAGGACGACGGCCCCGGCGGCGAGCGCCGCCGCCCCGGCCAGCCCGGCCCGGGGCCTGAGATGGGGACGGCGGGCGACGACGGCCGCGCCGGCCACCGCCGCCGCGGCGAGCGCTCCGATCACCGCGGCCCGGGAGTAGCTGACGAACAGCCCGATCCCGGCCAGCCCGACGAGCCCGAGGGACATCGCGGGGACGGCCCGCCGGCGAGTGCTGGCGCCGCCGCCCAGCGCGCCGAGCGCGCTCAGCGCCGCGTACGGGCCGAGCAGCAGGATGAAGGTGGCCAGCAGATTCGGGTTGGTGAAGGTGCCGACGGCCCGGATGCGCAGGCCCGGTTCAGGCCGGGGGCTGTCGACCGGGCCGAACAGGCCCCGTCGGTAGAACGTCGTCGGGGTGGCCTGGGCGACCTGGGCCAGGGCGACGGCGGCGGCGATGGCCACCGCGACCAGGGCGACCAGCGCCACGGCCTCGCGGGCCTGGGGGTCGCGGCGCAGCAGCCCGACGGTCAGGTAGTAGAACGCGACAGCGGTCAGCAGGAAGCGCAGCGGCGCACCGCTGGTGTGACCGTACGTCGCCTGCGCCGTCGCCGCGACGAGGAGCGAGATCGGGACGTCGAGCGGGGTCCGGAAGTCCGCCGGCCGGGCGCCCGCGGCCACGAGCGCCGCCAGGCCGAGGGCCAGCAGGATGCGGGCTGTGGTGATCGGGCCCAGCAGAGCGGTGTCCGGCAGGATGTCGGCGGCCGCGTTCACGGTCAGCGTGCCGACGACCAGGGTGGGGACGACCAGCAGAGCGTCTGACTGGCGGGACGCGCCGGCCTCCGCGCCGCCGGCCGCCGCTCCGATGCCCGCCGCTCCGATGCCCGCCGCCCGGCGCCCGGGCGGGCTGGCCGGGCCCGCGGCGCCGGCCGTCCGCCGCGTTCCCGGCAGGGGAACGGTAACGTTCCGTTGCTCGCCCAGCACGGTCATGGGGCACAGAGTGGCCCAGCCAGGCGGCATCAGGCTGAACGCCGCGCTGAGAGCCGGCGAAGACCAGGCTTGCCGCACCGGGCCGATCAGACGAACGGCCCGGCCCCGATGTCCGCGCCGGCCCCGGCCGGAGCGCGTAGCGTGCCCGATGTCGCCCCTGGCCGGCGCCGGTTGCCCGTCGCCCGTACTCGTCGCTCGTCGCCCGTCGCTCGTCGCCCCGGGAGGCGGGCGCGCCCGCCGTCGGCGGGTTCGATCGTGTCCGAGAAGGAGGCCGCTATGACCCTGCTGGACCTGACGCCCGAGCAGCTGCTCACGACCACCCGGGGCGTGCGTAAGCGGCTTGACCTCGACCGCCCGGTCGAGCCCGAGCTGGTCGAGGAGTGCCTGCGGGTTGCGTTGCAGGCGCCGAGCGGGTCGAACCGGCAGGGTTGGCACTGGCTGGTCGTCACCGATCCCGATCTGCGGGCCGGCGTGGCCGACTACTACCGGAAGGGCGCGGCGGCCTACTTCGAGGCGGGCGGCGCCTCCACCGAGGGCTACTCGGCGGAGCGGGCCGCGACGCAGGCCCGCGTCACCGCGTCGGCCCGCTACCTCACCGAGAACCTGCACCGGGTGCCGGTGCTGGTGATCCCGTGCCTGGAGGGTGACGTCGAGCAGATTCCGGCCCGCTACCAGGCCAGTTTCTGGGCGTCGCTGTTCCCGGCCGTCTGGAACTTCATGTTGGCCGCCCGGCTGCGCGGGCTCGGCACGGTCTGGACGAGCCTGCACCTGAGGTACGCGGCGGAGGTGGCCGAGCTGCTGGGCATCCCGCCGGGCTTCAGCCAGGGAGCCTTGGTCCCGGTCGCGTACACGGTCGGCACGGACTTCCGCCCGGCGCCGCGGGAGCCGTTGGAGACGGTTCTGCACCGCGACCGCTGGTAACCACACGCGAGCGGGCCCGCGCGGGTTCGGCCGGTACCGGCTCGGGCGCCGCGGCCCGAGACCGGCGCCGGGACTGACCGGCCAGGTGACGGGCCAAGGCCAGCGCCGCCAGGACCGCGACAAGCAGGCAGACCGCGGCCCAGCCCCCGCCATCGTAGGCCCGGACTCCGGCGGCCGAACCGAGGCTTCCGCCGGCCGCGCTTCCGGCTGAGTTGTCCACGCGCGTTCAGGCGAGGGTCAGACGCGGTCGAGGATCCGCTCGGCGCCGGCCGCCCGGGCGCAGTGCGCGCCGCAGAAGAAGCGCCCGTTCGCCTCGGCCCCGTGCCCGGAGATCTTCACCCCGCAGGTTTCGCACACCGGCGCCATCGCGTGAATGGCGCACTCGAAACTGTCGAAGGTGTGCACCGCGCCCTGTGCGTGGACTTCAAAGCTCATGTCGTAGTCGTTGTGGCAGACCTCGCACCGCGCCATTGCCGCCTCCTCCGATGGATTTCCGTCCTGGGGGATCGTCGCGGCTCACCGTAGCCGAACTCTCGTGTTCGCGAATGTCGATCAGCCGCGGCCGCCGCGGCTGATCGACATTCGGTGTATCAGGCCGAGGTCAGCCGAGCATGCAACGCGTCGTAGTAGGCCAGTCGGCTTTCGACCGCGATCCGCGCTCCGTCAAAGAACTCCTCCGGATCCTCGCCAGCGGTTATATAGGCATTTCCGACCCGCGCCATCAGGGCCGAATGGTAGCGGTCCTCGTCTATGTTGGCGTCGAGGAATGCCTCGAACTCGCAGTCGGCCCAGCCTTTCTCGAACGCCCGCCGTACGGCGCCGTACTCGGGGATCAGGAGCCGCTCGTTGCCTACGCCGAGCGCGCCGACGGCCCGGCAGACCGAGCCGGCGCACTGCTGTTCCAGCTCAGCCAGGAACCGCTCGGTTTCGGGCAGACAGCTGATCCGCGCCGGGTCGAGGCCCACGGATACCCGCAGCCGGTCAAGGAGCCACGGATGGGACTTCTCCGCCGTGGTGCCCTTCAGATGGTGGTGTTCGCCGTAGGCGACCTCGGTCACCATGGCTCGAAGATGAACGTTCTCCACTCTGGCGGCGAGCCTCAGCAGCTGTTGGGTGAAAGGCCCTGTAACGATCAGCTCCTGGCCGACCCAGCTCCGCAGGGCGGCGCGTGAGCCCGCGGCGAGCTCGAAAAACGGATGGAGATCGATCTCGGACTTGTCGACGAGCTCGAGGGCGTCCTTCACCCGTGCGTGGTGCGCGCTTTCGGTAGGTGGCTTGAACCAGAGGCCGTGGTTCCAGCCCCTCAGATCCAGCTGACCGTTCATTCTATTCTCCCATCAGAAATGTTGTCCTGCTCGGATCCGCTACGGATGGCCCGGATCGTGAGCTTCTGAGCTATGGTCTTCAGCCAGTCGTGTTCCGTGATCAGTTTCGCGGTATTTCGGCTGGACGTGAGTATGTAGTTCCGCATACTTCTGCTCGCCGGGGTCGCTACGCCGACGAAAGCGGCTCCGGCCTCTTCCCTGTCCAGCACGAAGAAGGGTGAGACCCGGTTGTAGATCTCTCGCTCGCCGGACTCGAGTCCGGCGATGTCCACCTTGTACACCACAAACCCGGGAAGGCAGCCGTGCGGGGCCTGGTAGATCTGCAGGCGTCGGTCGAGGACGGCGGCCGGAACGGTCGGTGTCTCGCGGACGACGATCTGCCGGAACAGGATCGCGCGCTGAGTTATATCGGGATCCTCGGGCAGAACATAGTCGTAGGTGTGTCCCTTGCGGATGTTATCGATCACGACATGCGCGATGGGGCCGGGACTGGCGCCGACGGAATCCTGTGCCCGGACCAGCACTATGTCCAGGTCGAGGTCGTAGTTCGCTATTCGGGTATGAGAACTGTGACTCTCGAGCCGGGTCAGCTCGTCGGCCGAGAGGCTCCCGCCGAGCCCAACGGCCTCAGGAAGGACGGCGCGCGCGGTCGCCTCGATCTCGCCCCCCAGCCGCTCGCCGATCCTGGCAACAAGATCGTAAAGTGCCGCGCTCTGGACCTGCGCGTCGCGCAGACCGGTCTCGACCTGGGCAGCCAGATAGCCGACCTCGCCCGTGGCGGCCGAGGTCGGCTGCTCTCCGAAGACGAGGTAGTCCAAGCTCACATCAAGGACGGTGGCCAGCTGGGCTAGGACCTCAAGACTGGGGGACGCCTTGCCCCGGGCATACTGGGACAGCGCGGACGGCGTGATGAAGGCGGCCCTCGCGAGTTCGGCGCGATTCCTGCTGTACCTCTCCTCCATCAGCTGGGCCAGAACTTGAGCGAAGCGGATGGCACGGCGCGCCATTCTCGACAGCTCCTTCTCTAGGCACGAGCCGTTCTCCTCGTCCTGGGTGCGAGCGTTGAGCTCTGCTCGTCTGACGATGAGCTACAGTCATTCGACAACAATACGCTGCTCGAACCGGCCGGCGGAACGAGGGTCATGGAGCTGCCCAGGGCGCGATGCAGAGGGCTGCGGTGGCGACAAGATGATTTTTCCTACAGTGCTACTTAACCGAAGAGTGGTGATGTTGAGCCAGCGCGACGAAGGGCCTCGACAGGATCGATGGACAGTCACGCGGCGGCCACTTGTTACGAGCCTTCGGGAAACTAGATGACTGTGAGTCATCTAGTTTAAGCTAGCCTTGCGCGATCTTATTTACAGCAGCCGTCTGAGAAGCAACACTTTCTTTCTGGGGGAACGGCGTACGAAAGAAGGTCGCTATGGCCCTGTTCCTGTTGATCGTCATGGGTGCCTCCGTACTGCTGGCCATGGGTACGGTCTTCGTGGTCGTCCTGGGCCGGGCTCTTGAGGACCGTCTGGCCGTTCTCGACCGCCGCCGAACCGAGGAGATCGGAAGGCTTCGGGAGCGCCAGCGCGCGCTCAGGGAGGCCGGCCGGCAGAGCCGTCCGGACCCGTGTGACGACCCGACCGGCGACGGCCCGGTCGCCGACTCCGCGCAGGAGTGGTCTTAGTGAGACAGGGGCGGTCCCGGGCGGAGGTTGACAGCGCGGATCAGAGCGTGTCGTGGCGGCGCGCGCGTTCGGTCTGGACGTGCGGGCTGGTCCGGACGTCGTAGCGCCGGAAGGCGGGCAAGGCCGCCGCGACCAGCGCCACGCCACCGACGCAGAGCAGGCCACCGGAGGCCAGCGCGAACCGCGCACCGCCCCACTGGCCGACGAGCCCAGCCCGGGCGTTGCCCAGCATCGGCCCGGCCGAGTACGACACCAGCTCGATCCCGGCCAGCCGTCCGCGCAGCTCGTCCGGGATCGACTGGTTCCACATCACCATCCGGAACAGGCCGCTGACCAGGTCGGCCGCGCCCGCCAGAACCAGGCAGGCCACCACGACCACCGGCATCGCGGTCAGGCCGGCGGCGGCGATCATCGCTCCCCAGACGGCGGTCGCGACCGCGGTCGCCAGGCCATGCCGGTGGATGCGAGCCGTCCAGCCGGACAGCAGCGTGGCCAGTAGAGCGCCGACGGACTCGGCCGCGTAGAGCGCGCCGAGCACCCAAGCTCCGCCGGCCTCGGCGGCGATGAACGGGTAGAGCGCGAGGGGGGTGGCCAGCAGCATCGCGACGAGGTCGGTGAGGTAGGTGCCGAGCAGGTCGCGCCGGGACGCCGCGTAGCGCAGGCCGGTGACGATCGAACCCAGGCCGACCTGCTCGGGGCCGGCTTCGCCCTCGTCACCCGGGCGGGGCGGCGCCGGTGTGAGCCGGACCAGGAACAGCAGCGAGATCCCGAAACTGACCACGTCGAGGAGGTAGGCGGGGGTGACCCCGGCCGACGCGACGACCAGACCGCCCACCGTCGGCCCGACGATCCCGCCGATGTTCCAGCGCAGCGACGACACGGCCGCCGCGGCCGCCATCTCCTCGTGCGGGACGTAGCGGGAGAGCAGGCCCTCCAGGCTTGGCCGCTGCGTACTCTCGGCCGCCGCGATCAGCCCGGCCAGGACGTAGACCAGCCACAGGGCCGGATGGTGCCGGTACGCGTTGAGCGCGAGCGCGGCCACGCCGGCGAGCATGGCCAGCTCGCAGCCGATCGCCAGGCGCCGCCGGTCGTGCGCGTCGGCCAGCGCGCCGCCGTACATCGAGCACAGCAGCGTCGGGACGAGCTCGGCCAGCCCGACCAGGCCGACCGCCGCGTATGAGCCGGTCAGCTCCTTGACCTGCATCGGGATCGCGATCAGGGTCAGGAAGCTCCCGATCGTGGTGATGATGCCCGAGCCGATCAGGAGGCGGAAGTCGCGGCGGGCCCGCAGTGGGGTGAGGTCGAGGCCGAAGCGGCGCCGGACCGCCGCGGCTCCGTCCGCCGGGCCGGCGGCCTTGGCCTCGGCCGAGGCCGAGTGCGCGCGGGCGGAGGCGGCCTCGGGCGCGGGGGCTACAGGAGTGGACACCCGTCGGATCGTGGGCTGGTAGCAGGGATGATCGCGACTGGTTTTCGGTGCCGGCTGAGGCGGGAATTGGCCATTCCGCTGTCAGCCGGGCGACCATTACCGGAGTTTGCCGGTCGGCCGATTCCGTGGCGCTGGGCAATCGGCCGCGCACAATTTCCCTACGCCGCAGGTGATTGAGTCGTCAAGCATTCGGGCCTCGCGCTCCCGGGCAGGCCACGGGCGGACCGGTCGGTTCTGACGGTTGTCCGACACCGGGCGCGCTATCCATGACGGCGATGTGCAACTATGTCGCGAATTGGGGGGGAAGGTGATGTAGGTCGAGATCTGAGGGACGAACGTGCCAACTGTCGAACGTGGTCGTGTCGTGGACGCGTTGCCGGACTACACCGTGGGCCGAGAGCTCGGTGTAGGCGGCTTCGGGGTCGTCCTGGCCGGTCATCATCGTGAGCTCGATCGTGACGTCGCCATCAAGATCCTCTCGGTCACGACCACCGGCGGCTCGGGCGCCGTCGAGGACTTCCGGACCGAGGCCCGGCTGCTCAACCGTCTCGACCACCCGCACATCGTCCGGGTCTACGACTTCGTCGCCGAGGGCGAGGTCTGTCTGCTGGTCATGGAGCTGCTCGCCGGGGGCAGCCTGAGCCGGCAGCACCTGACCGGCGACAGCGCCTGCGCCGTCGTGCTCGCGATGGCCGAGGCGCTGGAGCACGCGCACGGCCTGGGCATGCTGCACCAGGACATCAAGCCGGAAAACATCCTGTTCACCACCGGCGGCCAGCCCAAGCTGACCGACTTCGGCATCGCCCGGATCTTCGACGGCGAGGCCGACGCGGCCAGCGGTGTCGTAGGCACCCCCCGCTACATGGCGCCCGAGCAGATCACCGGCGGTCGGCTCGGCCCCCCGGCTGACCTGTACGCGCTGGGCGCGGTCCTCTACGAGCTGATCAGCGGCGTCCCGCTGTTCCCGCCGACCCTGTCGGTGCCGGAGCTGCTGCGGGCGCACTGCGAAACCGTCCCACCGATGCCCGTCGGCGTCCCCGAGCCGATCGGCCGGGTCATGATGCGGGCCCTGGCCAAGGACCCGGGCGCCCGCCAGCAGAGCGCCCGTGAGTTCGGCCGCGAGCTCGTCTCGGCCGCCCGCTTCGCCTACGGGCCGCGCTGGATCAACTCCTCCGGCATCGTCGTCCACACCGCCGACGACGTGGACGTCCCCTCCAGCTGGGCCCTGGCCAGCGGGTACGCCGCTCCGTCCGCCGCCGGGGCCGCCGCGTCCGCCGCGTCCGCCGCGGCCGGGCCGGCCGCGGCGCCGGTCGACCCCGCGGCGGACGTCACCGAGATCGCCCGGCCGGTCGCAGCCGCTGGAACCGCTGGAACCGCTGGAAGCGCTGGAGCCGCCGCGCCCACCAGACCAGGGGAGGCCGGCGCGTTGGCCGACGACGCGACCGTCCTCGGCGACCCGACGCTCGCCGCCCTGGGCCCGGTGGACGAGCCGGCTACCGCCGCGCTCTCGCTCCCGGGCGGGCCGCCGGCCGGCGCGGCCCGGCCACCGAGCGGCCGGCCCCGCCCGGTCGGCCACCGGCCCGAAGCGACCGGGAGAATGGGCGGAGCCCCCGGTCGCGGAGGGCGGCAGGTCGGCCCGGGGGACCTGTTCCGCCCAGGTGAGGCCGCCACCGCGAGCTCCGACGAGACCGGGCTCACCGACCTCGTCACCAGCGGGGCGAGCGCGCTGGGCGTCGATGGCCAGAACGGCTCAGGTTCGAACGGGCACCGCGGTTCGGGCTACGGTGCCGCGGGCGCGGGCGCGGCACCGGGCTCGGGCCGCGGCGGCCGGTCCGGCCGCTCGGCGGCGGGCGGCCGAGCGCGCTCGAGGCGCCGGCTCGCGCTGATCGCCGCCGCCTGCGTCGTCGTGATCGCCGCCGTGACGACGACACTCATCGTGGCCGGCGGCTCGTCCGGCGGGCCGCCGCCGGTCATCGACATCGCGGCCAGGCCGCTGCCGCCGCCGAACTCACCCCAGGTCGACGCCCAGCCCGCCACGAAGATTGCCACCGTGGCCGGCACCGGGGTGAACGCGGCGACCGGCGACGGGACGATGGCCCAGACCGCCGGCCTGGCCCGGCCCTACAGCGCGACGATCGACTGGTTCGGCAACCTCTACTACGCCGACTTCGGCAGCAACCGCATCCGTGTGATCAACCCGTGCGGTGTGATCACGACGGTGGCCGGCCGCGGCCTACCCGGCTTCTTCGGCGACGGTGGCCCGGCCAGCCAGGCCGAGCTGATGTCGCCCAGCGCTGCCGCGTCCGACCTGCGCGGCAACGTCTACATCTCGGACACGTTCAACCACCGCATCCGCAAGGTCGACCCGCACGGAGTCATCACCACGGTCGCCGGCATGAACGACCGCGGCTACAACGGCGACAACAAGCCGGCGACCCAGGCGACCCTCTGGTACCCGGCCGGCATCGCCGTCGACACCCGGGGTGACGTCTTCATCGCCGATCTGGGCAACAACCGCGTCCGCAAGGTCACCCCGGACGGTATGATCACAACGCTGGCCGGCGAGGGCGACCAGGGCTCGGCTGGCGACGGCGGCCCGGCGACCAAGGCGCTGCTGGACGGCCCGTTCGGCGTGGCCGTCGACCGGGCCGGCAACGTCTACATCGCCGACACCGACAACCAGCGCATCCGTAAGATCGACACGCGCGGGATCATCACGACGGTGGCCGGCGACGGCCGGATCGGATTCGCCGGCGACGGCGGCCCGGCCACGAAGGCCAGCCTCAACCAGCCCCGCGGCATCGCGGTCGACGAAGCCGGCAACCTCTACATCACCGACAAGGGGAACGACCGGATCCGCCGGGTCGACCCCCACGGGATCATCACCACCCTGGCTGGCGACGGCGTGGTCGGCTTCGCCGGCGACAGCGGGCCGGCCGGCAGGGCCAAGCTCGACAACCCCGACGGCTCGGTCGGCATCGACACCGAGGGCAACGTCTTCATCGCCGACCGGGGCAGCAACCGGATCCGCGCGGTCAGCCGCGCCGACCGGCACAACCCCACCCTGACCTGCCCCAACACCACGCCGGTCCGGCCGGGCGCGGCGTCGGCCGCGCGGTGAGCGCCGTGACCGCCGTGACCGCGGGGCGCCCGGTGACCCCCGTGACCCCCGTGGCCGCTGTGACCCCCGTGGCCGCTGTGACCGCCGTGACCGCTGTAACCGCTCAGCTCCTGGAGGGATGCGTCCGTGCCAGTCATTGACCGTGAGCGGGTCGGCGCCGCCCTGCCCGGCTACTCGATCGGCCCCGAGATCGGGGCCGGCGGCTTCGGACTGGTGCTGGCCGGACGCCACCTCGACCTCGAGCGCGACGTCGCCATCAAGGTCCTCTCGACGGCGGCGGCCGGCGCCGAGTCCAGCGCCGACTTCCGCACCGAGGCCCGGCTGCTCAGCCGCCTTGAGCACCCGCACATCGTCCGGATCTTCGACTACATCGACTACGGTGACCAGTGCCTGATCGTCATGGAGCTGCTCTCCGGCGGGACGCTCAGCCGCCAGCGGCTGTCCCAGGAGGCGGTCTGCGCGATGGCGCTCGCAGTCGCGGACGCGCTCGCGCTTACCCACGACAACGGCGTCCTGCACCGCGACATCAAGCCGGACAACATCCTGTTCACCGTGTCCGGCCAGCCGAAGATCACCGACTTCGGCATCGCGAAGATCGTCGAGGGGGCCGGCTCGACGGCCAGCCGGGTCATCGGCACCCGCAAGTACATGGCCCCCGAGCAGATCCTCGGCGGCCGCCTCGGTCCGCCGACCGACCTCTACGCGCTCGGCGTCCTGCTCTACGAACAGCTGGCCCGGGGCCCGATGTTCGACCCGCGGCTGTCCGCGCTGGAGCTGTTCCGCCACCACCGCGAGGTCGTCCCCCCGCCGCCGCCGAACGTGCCCGAGCCGGTGGCCCAGGTCATCATGAAGGCGCTGGCCAAGGACCCCGACGACCGCTTCCCCAACGCCCACGACTTCGCCTACGCCCTGGCCCGGGCGGCCAGCCGCTCCTACGGCCGGGACTACCTGGGCCGCTCCGGCCTGGTCCTGCAGCTGCCGGACGAGCTGCGTGACCCGCTGCGCCACAAGCCCCGGCGCGCGTCGGGCTCGACCGGCCCGTGGACGCCGGTGTCCGGCCTGCCCGGGGGCGGCGCCGGCGGCTTCGGCGTGCTGACCGGCGGCGGCACCGGCACGTTCGGCTCGCCCCGGCGCCGGGCCGCCGTCGCGGCGGCCGCCGTGCTCGTCCTGCTCGCGGCCGGGCTGGGCGCGTTCTTCGGCCTGCGCGGCGGCAAGAAGGAAGCGCCCCCGGCCTGGCGCCCGGTCACGCTCGCCGACGGGAAGATCCGCACGGTGATCGGCGGCGGCAGCGAGGGCGAGGGCGGTGACGGGGGGCCGGCGCTCGCGGCCCAGCTCAACGTCCCGGTCGGCATCACCGCCGACGCGGCTGGCAACTTCTACATCGCGGACGAGGACAACAACCGGGTCCGCAAGGTCGATCGGACCGGCGTCATCACCACGGTCGCCGGGACCGGCGTCGCCGGCTACAGCGGCGACGGCGGCCCGGCGACCAAGGCGAAGATCAACGAGCCGCATGACATCGCGGTGGACAGGGCGGGCAACCTCTACATCGCCGACACCGGCAATCACCGGGTCCGCCGGGTCAACACCGACGGCACCATCGTCACGGTCGCCGGCACCGGCGAGTCCGGGTTCAGCGGGCCCAACGATCCCAAGATCGGCGGTTTCTCCGGTGACGGTGTGCCGGCCCGCCAGGCCCAGCTTGCCGCGCCGGTCAGCCTGGCCTTCGACCCGGCCGGCAACCTGATCGTCGCCGACGAGGACAACAACCGCGTCCGCAAGGTGTCACTCGACGGCTTCATCACCACCATCGCCGGCACGGGGGCCGAGGACTACGACGGCGACGGCGGCCCGGCCACCCGCGCGGCGCTGGAGTTCCCGAGCTGGATCCGCTTCGACGCCGCCGGCAACCTCTACATCGTTGACCAGGGCGACAACCACATCCGCAAGATGACCCCCGGCGGGACCATCACCACGGTCGCCGGCAACGGGCAGGACAAGCACACCGGCGACGGCGGCCCGGCGCTGCGGGCGGGGCTGCCCACGCTCGGCTCCGGCCTGATCGTGGCCCGCGACGGCACGATCTACATCGCCGAGGCCGACGGCCATCGCATCCGGAAGATCGATCCTCGGGGGATCATCACGACGATCGCCGGTACCGGCGACCCCGGGAACGACAACATCGACGGGCCGGCCCGTTCGACCGAGTTCGACCTGCCGAAGGCGCTCTACCTCGACCAAAAGGGCTATCTCTACATCGCGGACGCCATCAACTACATCATCCGCGCGATGCGGGTCGGTGGATCGTCATGACGCGGACCGTCTCGACGACTAGACCCGTCTCGACGACTGGACCCGGCGCGACGATTGGACCGTGTAGTGCCCGTCATTGACCGTGAGCGGGTGATCGCGGCGCTGCCCGGCTACACCGTCGGCGAGGAGATCGGCGGTGGCGGTTCCGGGACGGTGCTGGCCGGCCACCACGTCGACCTCGACCGGGCCGTCGCGATCAAGGTGCTCTCGACCCCGACCGAGAACCCGGCCGCGGTCAACGGCTTCCGGGCCGAGGCCCGGCTGCTGAGCCGGCTCGACCACCCGCACATCGTCCGCATCCACGACTTCGTCGCCCGCGACGACGTGTTCCTGCTGGTCATGGAGATGCTGCCCGGCGGGAGCCTGGGGCGTCGCGACCTGTCGATGCCGGGCGTCTGCGCGGTCGGACTCGCGGTGGCGGACGCGCTGTCGCGGGCCCACGGCCTGGGCGTCCTGCACCGGGACATCAAGCCGGACAACATCCTGTTCTCCCGGTTCGGCCAGCCGAAGCTGACCGACTTCGGCATCGCCAAGATCTTCGACTTCTCCTCCGACGTGGCCAGCCGGGTCCTCGGCTCGCCCCGGTACATGGCGCCCGAGCAGATCGCCCGGGACCGGCTCATCCCGGCGACGGACATCTACGCGCTGGGCGTCGTGCTCTACGAGCTGTTCGCCGGCGGCCCGCTGTTCGGCGCGGACCTGCCGCTGCCGCGGCTGCTGGCCGCGCACGCCGAGGTCGTCCCGGCGCCGCCGGCCGGGCTGCCCGAGCCGCTGGCCCGGGTCGTCCTGCACGCGCTGGCCAAGAGCCCGGCCGACCGGCCGGGCTCGGCCGGGGCGTTCGCGCTCGAGCTGGCGGCGGCGGCGCAGACGGTGTTCGGCCCGCGCTGGCTCGGCCTGGCCGGCGTCCCGGTGCAGGTCAGCGACGACTTCCGCGACCACCCGGCGCCGGGCGGGGCACCGACCGGGCAGGCGACCCACCGGTCCGCCGGCCCGATGGCCCCGCCGGCGCCGTCCGAGCGGCCGGGCGCCGGCCACCCGGGCTCGGGCCCGGGCGCGCGCGTGGGCGTGGGATCGGGCCCAGGCGCGGGCTACCCGCCTGACCCGGTCACCCAACTCGGTGTGGCGCGTCCAGGCGACGCCCCGCCGCCGGCTGGGCCGGGCGCGGCAGGGCCGGTCGTGCCCGCCGGGCCGGTCGTGCCCGCCGGGCCGGTCGTGCCCGCCGGGCCGGTCGTGTCCGGAAACGTTCGCCGCCCCGACCTCCCGGCGCCTCCACCGCCGCCGGTCGAGCCGGGGCCGGGCGGCTTCCGCCCCGGCGGCTACCGGCCGGGGGAGGGCCCCGCGCCAGAGCCGACCGCCTCCCGGCGCACCGGCGGCACCGGCAGGGCGGCTCTGCGTCGCTGGTGGCCGGTGGCCGCCGCAGTCGTCGTGGTGCTCGCGGTCGTCCTGTACCTGGTCATACCGGGAGGTTCCGGTAGCCCTTCGCCGACGCCCACCGCGGCGGCACCGCTGACGGCGGCGCCCGTCCCTCCGGACGCCGAGGGCCAGGCCCAGCTTCCCCCCACCTACGACAGCCTCGCCGTGGACGCGGCCGGAAGCATCTACCTGGCCAGCTGGCAGGACGACCAGATCGAGAAGATCGACGCGAAGCGGAACCTCACCGTTGTCGCCGGCACCGGCGCCAAGGGCTCGTCCGGGGACGGCGGCCCCGCGCTGGCCGCGACCCTGGGCGGGCCGAAGGCGGCGGTCGCCGACAACCGGGGGAACGTCTATCTGGCCGACGAGGGCAACCACCGCCTGCGCAGGATCGACCCGAGCGGCGTCATCACCCCGTTCGCCGGCACCGGGGACATGGGCCGCTCGTCCGGCGACGGCGGCCAGGCTACCCAGGCCACGCTCTCGCTGAGCAACCCGGCCATGGCGGTCGACTCCGCTGGCGACGTGTACTTCAGCGACCTGTACTCCGTTCGGCGGATCGACCCGGGCGGCAAGATCACCACCGTGGTCAACCGGGACAACCAGAACGGCTCCAGCGGCGACGGCGGCCCGGCGGCGAACGCGCGACTGGGACAGATCAGCGGACTGGCCGTCGACGGGGCCGGAAACGTCTACATCGCGGACGAGACCGCCAACCGGATCCGGAAGGCGACCCCCGGCGGGATCATTACCACCCTGGCCGGCACCGGCGCCAAGGGATTCTCCGGTGACGGCGGCCCGGCGACCGCCGCCGCGCTGAACGGCCCGGCCGGGGTCGCCGTCGACGGCGCCGGCAACGTCTACATCGCCGACAACGCCAATGCCCGTGTGCGCAAGGTCGCGCCGAACGGGACGATCACCACGCTGACCGGGACCGGCACATACGGTTCGAACAACGACGACGGCCCGGCGGTCTTCGCTCAGATCTACGGGGCGGAGCATGTCGCGGTCGACGGCGCCGGCAACGTCTACGTCGGTGAGACCGGACGAATTCTCCGGGTCGACGCCAGCGGAAGGATCTCGGTCATCGCGGTCACCCCGTGACCGGTGGTCCCTTCAGCGTGATTCCTCGCGCCGAGCGGCGGTGGGCGGCGTAGCGTCGCTGAAATGACTACAGAGGCACAAACGGCCGCTGTCGCTCCGGCGGCGTCGTTCCACGCCATGGTGGACGGGACGGCCGAGGACTGGTCGATCATCGCCAACGCCAGGGTCCGGCACGCCGAGACGCTGCCGGACCGGGTGCTGGCCCACCTGACGTTGCTGGCCGGGGAGGACGGCGGTTTCGCGGTCGACCGGCTCGAGCACAGCCTGCAGACGGCCACCCGGGCCTACCGGGCCGGCCGGGACGACGAGTACGTCGTGTGCGCGCTCGTCCACGACATCGGTGACACGCTCGCGGTCTACAACCACGCGGATGTCGCCGCCGCCATCCTCTGGCCGTTCGTGTCCGAGGAGAACCACTGGATGGTGCGGATGCACACCGTCTTCCAGGGCTATTACTACTTCCACTTCCGGGGTGGGGACCGGAACGCGCGGGACGCGTTCCGCGACCATCCGGCGGCCGACCGCACGGCCGAGTTCTGTGCCGAGTTCGACCAGCCGGCCTTCGACCCGGACTACCCGAGCCTGCCGCTGGCCGAGTTCGAGCCGGCGCTGCGCTCGGTGCTCAGGAATCCCGTCCGGATAGGAACGCCCCGGTCGGCCTGACGCCAGCTTTGACGCCGGCCTGACGGCGACGACGCAACCGCGAACAATGCGCAGGCGCGGGCGCCTGGCGGTTGACAGATCGCCGCAACCGGCCTTTCCGGTTACCGTCGCGGCATGGGACGCGGGCACCATCACGGCCACCGCCACGGTCATCACCATAATCATGATTCGGCCGACCTGACCGGTGAGGCACTGGCAGCCGACGAGGCTGGCCGACGGGCTCTGCTGCTCAGCCTGGCCGGGCTCGGGCTGACGGCGGCCCTCCAGCTCGCCGTGGTGGCGGTGTCCGGGTCGGTCGCGCTGCTCGGCGACGGCCTGCACAACGCGGCGGACGCGCTGACCGCGATCCCGCTGCTGGTCGCGTTCACGCTGGCCCGCCGCCCGGCGACGGCGCGGTTCACCTACGGCTACGGCCGGGCCGAGGACCTGGCCGGGATCTTCGTCATCCTGGCGATCACCGCGTCCAGCCTGCTGGCCGCCTACACCGCCGTCGACCGGCTGCTGCACCCGCGCCCGGTGACGCACCTGGCCGCGGTGGCGCTGGCCGCGGCCGTCGGCTGCGCCGGCAACGAGATCGTCGCCCGCTACCGGATCACCGTCGGCCGGCGGATCGGCTCGGCCGCGCTGGTGGCCGACGGGCTGCACGCCCGGACTGACGGCCTGACCAGCCTGGCCGTGCTGGCCGGGGCCGGTGGGGTGGCGCTGGGCTGGCGCTGGGCTGACCCTGTCGTCGGTCTCGTGATCACCGTGGCGATCCTGGGTGTCCTACGCTCGGCCGCGAGCCTGGTCGCCGGCCGCCTGCTCGACGCCGTCGATCCCGAGCTGGTTGCCGAGGCCGGTCGGACGCTCGCCCACACGCCGGGCATCGAGGCCGTCGACGCGCTGCGCCTGCGCTGGGTCGGTCACAGCCTGCGGGCCGAGGTCGACGTCCGGGTGGACCCGGCGCTGACGCTGGTGGCCGCGCACGAACTGGCCCACGCGGCCGAGGCACACCTGACCCGCCACCTGTCCCGGCTCGCCGCCGCGACCGTCCACACCAGCCCCGCTGGTCAGGAGGCGCGCCCCGATCTGACGTAGACGGTTCCCCGTCGCTCGCCGCGTGACTCCAGCCAGCCTTCTCGCACGAGGCGGCGCAGCAGGCGACTGGCCCGACCGGCATCCAGCGAACACAGTTCCGACGCCTCGGCCCGTGTTATCTGACCGTGTTCTTCGACAAAGCGCGGAACCAGCTGCTCCTGCTGGAACGGCTCGTAGCCATGAGCCCGCACATAGCCGGCTGGCGCGCCGAGCACGCGGTAGACGGCGGCCGACAGATGCCAGGACCGGCCCCGGCCGTCGCCGCGGGCCTCCACCCAGCCCCGCTCGACCATGCGATTGGGTAGACGGCGGGTCTCAGCCTCGGTGTACTGTGTCACGTCCGCCAGCGCTTTGGTTGTCGCGCGACGCTCGTGGACCAGTTCACCGAGTATCTGCAGTTCCGCGAGACTCAGGGGGATTCCCTGTTCACGCTCGCGCTCCAGCAGCCATCGGGTCATGGCGAGGTTTGCCGCCCCGCCGGGAAGGACGGCAACAACCCGGGTGTCGGAGCTACGGCCGTAGTCAGGCGCCGGACGGCCAAACCGTAGTTGCTCGGCGAACATCCGGTTGATGCCTCTGCCGGCCCGCTCCACGAGACCGGATCGCTTGAAGGCTTCGGTCAGCAGCGGGCTACGCGGGTGGGGTGGTGTTACCAGTAGGTTCCCGAGCCGGACTCCGGACGGGAACCCGCCCGGGCTGGATATCTCCAGCTGGTCCCGGCTCAAGTGAACGTGGACCGCGCCGGGCCGGGTGTAGTCCCGGTGAATGAGGGCGTTGGCCAGCGCTTCGCGGAACGCCGTTACAGAATAGGCGGCGACGGGCACCCGCAGCAGACCGAACCGCAGTTCCTCCTGGCTGTTTCGAGCCTGGAGTCGCGCGAGCATCTCCTCGGCGAGCCGGAACAGGGGATGCGGGAGGAAGTCGTTTACCTCGACCTCGAGGCCGCGCATGACCTGGAAGGCCGCCTCGTGTGTCGGCACCAGGCGTCGCAGCGCGTGGACGCGGCCGAACAGCAGAAGGGCGCCCATGGTGACGTCGGCTTCGGGCCGGACCAGGCCGAGCGCGCTGGCGATCTCCCGGTCGGACAGCGAAGCAAGCAAATCCGTCGCCCCGGCCGCCGGTTTCGGCGATCATCCGGCGCAGCCGCTCGAATTCCAGGGGGTCGAGGTCGTCCCAGGTGGCTCCACCCGCCCGCAGCGCGGCCCAGTCCACGGCACCCCGGTCGATCTCATGGGCGAGCATTTCGTGGGCGTGGTAGGGCAGGCAGGTCGGCCGGCCGTCGGTGGCAAGCGCTCTCCGGACGTAGAGTGAGCCCGCCGCGCTGTCGCTGCTGATCGTTCATCGCTGATCCTCGCCGTTCTGTCCGTATTTGTAGGTTTTTGCATGCCGTCGCATGTCGAAGGTTGCCGGGCCTGCCCGGGACTCGCGGGCACACCAGGGGCACACCACCGGCGTGAGACCGGCGGCCGGCGACTGGCGGCCGCGGGGCCCGGGAGGCGTCCGCGGGCCGGGTGTCGGATGGAGGCGTGCCAGATCTCCGAGGAGACCGGTAGGCGCCTTTCTCAGCTGCGCGTCTCGCCATTTCCCTCGGCCTCGAGCGCCGTTCCGGTGGAGGTATTTCTCGCCGCCGGTATATCGGCGGCGGGAAGGGCACGGGGAACGATACGCGCGGCGGCCTCGGCAGCCGCGAAGGCGAGATCCGGCAACACGGAGGTGTAGACGTCGCCGGTGAAGGCGAGGGTCACGTGGCCGAGCATCTCCTGGACGATCTTCATGTCAACGCCGGCCGCGAGGGCCAGGGTGGCGGCGCCGTGCCGGAGATCGTGCAGGCGGATCGGCGGGAGGCCCGCCTCGGCCACCAGGTTGCGGAAGCGAGCGGTCACCTCGGCCGGGTGGAGCGCGGAGCCGTCGGCGCGGGTGAAGACCAGACCAGTGTCCTTCCAGCCGGCGGCGGCGTCGGCGCGAGCCCGCTCCTGCTGGGCTCGGTGGCGGGTGAGGATGGCGACGGTGGCATCGTCGAGCGCGATCTCGCGGACGCTGGTGTCGCTCTTCGGGCGGGTCATCAGGGTGTCCCAGCCGACCTCGACGAGCTGCCATTGGATGGACAGTGTCTTGGCCCGCAGGTCGACCTCCGTCCAGTGCAGACCGCAGAGCTCGCCCCGGCGGGGCCCTCGGAAGGCCGCGAGGTGGAACAGCGCGTAGAGCGGGTCGTCCAGGATCGCGTCGAGGAACTCGCCGGTCTGGCTGGGTGTCCAGACATCACTGAGCTCGGCCGGTCACCGGTCCGCCGCCAGCGCTCGACCCGCTCCTCGTTCCACACCAGCGGCCGGGGCGAGCGCCCCGAGGGGAGTTCGACGTCCCGCGCGGGGTTGTACCCCATCTTCCGCTGCTTGCAGGCGGAGCTCAGCGCTGAGCGAAGGGTGGCCCGGATGCGCTGCTTGGTCGCCGGGCCGACGGTGCGCCGGAACGGAGGCATGCCGGCCAACGTGGCGCGCAGCGTCCGGCGCCGCTCCCGACCGCGCGTCTCACGAAGTTGCGCGACCACGTCCCGGCGGGCGGCGTTGGTTTCGACGATCTGGTCGTTCAGCTCATCAATGGTGTCGAAGAGATCATCGATGTGGGAGACCGCGAGCCGGTCGAGCCGAAGGTGGCCCAGGTGCGGGATCAGGTAGAGCCGTACGTGGGATTCGTAGCATCGGATCGTCTTCGGCGTCCGGGTCTTGCGTTTGGCGTTGAGCCCCTGCGCTTTCGCCAGCTGCCGAGGAAGGGACAGCGTGGGGTCCTGCTGGTCCTTGTTCGAGGTCCGGCCGACGAAGGCGCCGCGCAGGATCGCCTTGCCCGAGTCTCCCTCCGCTAGGCGGCGGGCCGCTGCCCAGTTTCCGACCGTCTCTGGGACACCCATGCTGTCACCTCCATCAGGATCCGCGCCTGGCGCTCGGCGAGCGCCTGGCCTTCGACGCCGTCGACGATCTCGATCTTCCACACGAAGTCCGGCCGTGCCGTCGCGGCACCACGGCCGGGCCTCTCCACGACGGCTCGCTCCATTCGCCCGTCGCGGCGCGCGGAGCCGTCGCGGCCGGGTCCGCTGGGGCGATGATCGGCTGACAGGCGGGCCTCGTTCACCGGCTCGGCCAACGTCGGGTTGGTCGGCTCGTGAGTGTCCGTCCGGCCGCGACCATGGTCCGGCGGCGAGGGATGGGCTTCCCGGCCGATCACCGCGTGTCCGTCGGGGCCGTGTGGTACTGGGCGCTGAGATCCTGTGGGGAACGCGCGCGACGCGTCCGCGGCCGGGATTGGTCGGTCACCGTCGGGGTGGGGTTCGTGCCGGTGAATATCGGACGCGGGCTCGCCAGGGGGTGGCAGTCGATGGCCGGCCGGCCTGGGCGGCCCGGTGAGCGGTCAGGTCTCCTGTCCACCAGCATTCCCTCTCCGCTCTGGGATGGTCGGGTAGAGCGGAAATGCCGTGCCGCCGGCCGGACGACTCCGGACTTTACGCTCCCGGATTCTCCTCGCCGGTTCGCCGATGTCTGGCATGCGGTGATTCCCGTAGCCGTTGGCGTTGATGATAATTTCGCGGGTAAAGCGCCGAGCCCACGCTGAGCACGGTCGGAGACAATCGGGTAGCTCCTTGGCGCTGACGATCGCGAGTTCGTTGCGGCGGGCAAGCGAGCAGCGAGCCTCGAGCTCGGCCGGTTTCCTCGCGATTCGATCGAGAGATGCGCACAGGATGAGGTCGAACGGACGGTCCGTCCCTGTCGCCGAGGCGGCAAGGGCGTCCCCGTGCCCGACGAGGGAAACGAGCCGGCGATCTCGCGGGTTGACTGCCAGCCCTGTGCGGCCGGCTGCTGGTTCGACACCTCTGGCACGCTTCGCTGGCAGATGCCCCACTCGATCCAGCGCCACCGGATGCCTCGCCCCGCGACGACCGCGCACACCACCTGGCCGCGCGGCGACAGTGCGATGGCAAACTTTTACGTTCCGCTTGCTGTCTGGTCACCCCGCCGCGACCATTCGGTCGTGACTCCCATTTCCAGCTTGATCGCTATCGACGACCCGGTGCTGCGCGCCGTTACCGCCAATGACCTGCTCTGGAGCGGTGCCCCCGGGTCGAAGGATCTCCGAACGCTGGCCGAACATACTGTATGTCCAAGAATTCAGGTGCAGGACATTAGTTCGCCGCGGATCAGGTCAGGAAAGTCAGTAGGCGCTGGAGTGCGGCCGGATCGCCTTTGACGGTGTAGCTGTCCGGTTCGGTGCAGGCGGGGCGGCCGGCGATCGGGCGGTGCAGGATCCTGATGTAGTCGGGCGTGTCGCAGACGACGGTCGCGTCCACGGGCAGGTCGTCGGTCGGTCCCGTCGTGAGTCGTTGGTTCTTGACGCTGGCGAGCAGGGCGCCGTCGGGGAAACGGAACTCGACCCGAAGCTCGTCCACCTGAGGTGCGCTCGGCGTGAACATGTGCCGCAGTCCGAGGGCGAAGTTGGCGACGGTGGAGATGTCGGGCTTGAAGTCGAGGTAACGCACTTTTTTGGCCGGGTTGCGCGCGGCCGTCTGCTCCGCGTGACTGCCGGATTGGACGTAGACGGGTTCGGGGTGCCGGCGCAGCGGGAGCAGCACGTCGTCGCGGTAGCGTGCCTTGTCGGCCAGGTACGGACCGATGACGTCCTCACCGGCCGGGCACACCGCCATGCAGTAGGCGGACTTGTAGGTCGGCTCGAAAGCCAGGGACTGCAGCATGGACAGGGTCTCGTCCTCGCGGAACTTGGCGCGGTAGGCGCTGGCGTCGCCGGCGGCGACGGCGTCGACCCAGTCCGTCGCGCTGAGCGGGAACTCGCGGTAGTTGTGCCCGAGGCAGGCGAAGAAGTCGAAGTCGCCGACGTTGCTGATCGCCCCGACCGGGCAGGCCGCGACGCAGAGGTTGCAGCCCAGGCAGGGGTTGTAGTCCAGGGGCTGGTTGTAGGCGTCGATCTCCGCGTCGATCAGGACGGTGTCGAGCAGTACGAAGTTTCCGAACCTCGGATGGATGATGTTGCGGTTGGTTCCCATGTGGCCCATCCCAGCTTCGACGGCCACGATCTTGTGCGCGATAGCCCAGCTGGCCTGGCCGGCAGGGACCTGCGTGTCCATCGGGAACCCGATGTTGGTCGACACCGCGCGGACACCGGCCTCGGCCAGCCGCTCGCAGATCCGCGCGGCGGCGCTTTCGAGCTTTTCTCCGGTGCGATGCCACGCGTTGTTGGCCGTCGCGCGTGAGGTCGATCGGATCGCGTCGCGGTTGGAGATTCCGACGAGACAGATCAGTGCTTTGACAGCCGGGAACAGCCGGCGGGCGTTGTCGTTCTCCCCGCCCAGGCCAGCCCGGCCGAGGTCCACGAAACCGACATCGTCGGCGCCGGCACTCAGGCACAGCTCGCGCAGCCAGCCGGCCTCGACACGGTCGCGACGAGGCGGGGAGGGCAGCGATGCCTCGTACGCGCGACGGGCCGCCTCGGCCTCGTCGGTACCCCGGAAGATCCGTCGAGTCTGGTTCATGAGGGAACAGTATCGTAGATATAGTATCTATGCGACGGTATAAGATCGCGGTGTGCCGACCACCCCGCGCTCCGTGTACGGGCACTTCTGCATGCTCGCCAAGACCCTCGAGCGCCTGGGGGATCGCTGGGCTTTGCTCGTCGTGCGTGACCTGCTGACCGGTCCGAAACGCTTCACCGACCTGGTGGACCGGCTCGGCGGCATCACACCGCGGACCCTGACGCAGCGCCTGCGTGATCTCGAGTCGGACGGGCTCGTCGTCGTGGACCGCGAGCCAGGCCGGCGGGAAGTCTGGTACAGCCTCACTCCTGCCGGCCTCGACCTGGCACCCGCGCTGGAGGAACTCTCGCTGTGGGGCCTGCGCCATCTCGCCGCGCCCCCCGCGCCGGGCGAAGCGACCCACCCCGAGCACCTGCTCAACGGCGTGCGCCTTTTCCTGGACCGCGAGAAGCTCGATGTCGGCCCGGCCACCTGGGTAGTCCGGACTCTCGACCATGACGACGCCTACACGATCAGAGGGCGAGGTGGCCGGTGGACGCTGGACGCCCGCGCGGAGCCGAATCCGGACGTTGAGCTGCTCGGCACCAGGCGGGACCTGGCCAACTACTTCGCCACCCTTCCCTCGACGCGGGCCGCGGGCCACCCGGGTGTCCGCGTGCAGGGCAGCGAGCAGGAAATCAGCAGGTTCCTCGCCGCGATCGCCGTCTTCCCGCCCTTGTCGCGCGCCGTCGCACCGTCAGGCTGAGTTCGGATGATCTTTGCCGGCCTGTCCCACCAGGGCGGCGTGGTCGGGATCGTCGAGCGCTGACTGGACGATGACACGCGCGGCCCAGCGGCTGACGAGGCCGGCCTCCTCGTCGGTCAGTCCGGCAACGTCGACGAGTGACAGCCGTGCCTCGATGCCAACCGTCAGCGCGAGTGCCGCGGTGACCCGTCGCCATGCCGTCGGCGAGAGCTGTTCCCGCAGCGGTTCGAGGACCTGCTCGATCCACGCCATTCGGCGGATGCCGCGGCGTGGACCGTCGGGATCCCGCGGCGAGTCGATCGTGGTCCGCACGAGGGTCCGTAGCGACTGCTCGTGACGAAGCGTCATCTCGTTGATCGTGGCGACGAGTTCGTCGGCGCGCTCGACCGGGTCGGTCGCGGTGATCCGGCTGGTGATCTCGCCGGCTGTCAGCTCAAGTGCCGCGTCGGCGAGCAGCTGGTCGGCGGTTGGGAAGTAGCGGTAGGCAGTGCGCCGACTGACCAGGGCCTCGTCGGCGACCTGCGCGACGGTCGGCGTGACTCCCTGCGCGAGCAGTTGACCGGCGGCTTGGAGCAGCGCCGCCCGGGTGCGACGGCGCTGGTTGGACAGGGTCGGGCTCTCTGCTGCCATGACGGAATGTTACACGTTTGCCAATACGGCACACGTGTGACATTTTGCCGCACCACCAGGTAGCTGGCCGCACCTTCCGGTTTCGAGGTGTCGGGCCGTTCGCTGACGTTGCCAGGCGCACCCATGGTGTCTCGTCTCCAGAACTTGGTAGTCGATCTGATCTATCCAGGTCGTGGCCGACATCCCGCTGTGGTTCGAGAGCTTCTCGTCGAGCACGCCCGCCCGGCGCGCCGCCGGTGGTGGCGATCCGCTCGTCCTGATCGAGGACGAGGAGGCCGGTCGCGTGATGGTGATCATCCCGTTCTCGTCCGCCGGAGCCGCCACGGCATGGCGTCAGCGACTGGGAGCTCAGCAGCAGACAGCCGCGGCCGGCGTACGCACCGACTCGGTTCAGGCGCGAGTACTCCACTCGCTCAGCACCGGCTGACGTCCACCGCAACCTGGTCGACCGTGTCCGGTGCCGGACAGTCCAAGAAACTATCGCAAAGATACTGTCTCTGCGATACTAATCATGCCCGGTGAACGCGGCGCGACGGATCTCCCGGAGCGCCGACGCGGCCGAGGCCGCCCGCCGGGCGGTCGGGGCCTCGCTCGGCTCAGGCGCAGCTGTCGTCCTGGCGGCCTCCGACGGCCGCCAGGCGGCAAGACGCGACGCCGGCCATCACTTCCTCCTCGATCAGGGAGCTCCACCCTCATGAAGGCGCGTCACACCCTCGCCGCGGTCGCTCTGAGTGCGTCCCTCGCCGCCTGCGGCGACTCCTCGTCAACGACAGCACAGGCCGCGGACCGTCCGTCGGTCGCACCAGGCATCACGATCTCGGCCCCGGCCGATGCGTCGACGGCCGGTTCCGCGGCCACTCCTGGTTCCGCTGGTACCGCCGGGGGCAGCGTCGCGGAGTTCTGCGCCGGCGCACATCACCTCGGCCTCGAGCAGAAACCCAACCTCAGCGACGGGTCGCCCGGCGTCGATCCCTCGCTGCTTCCGGAACTAGACGCGCTGTCAGCCCGCGCGCCCGCCCAGATCGCGCCCGACTTCGCCCTGTTCGTCAAGCTCGAGCACGCCGTGCTCGGCCGTACGCCTGACCCCGCTGATCTCCAGGAGATCGAGTCTCCCACAACCGAATCCCGGCTCGCGAACGTCTCCACCTATCTCGCGCAGCATTGCGGCACCGGCTGACAACACGTTCGGGCCGGTAGCCAGCAGTTACCACTAACGAAAATTCGGACCGTCTGTCTGGCGGTCTCTCAACCACGCACCTCATGTCTTGGCATCGCCCTGCCCTAAATCTCAGAAAAGAGGACACGCAATGGCGGTCAACACTCACGACATGGTGCTTGTGCACCGTGCGTTCAAGCGTGAGTTCGGCCTGCTGCCGAAGATGGTCACCGGCGTCTTGACCAACCCCGGTGAGCGGGTACGGATCGTGCACGACCACGCTCGCGAGATGGTGTCGGCGCTGCACCACCACCACCAGGGCGAAGACGGGCTGCTCTGGCCAAGGCTGCACGAACGAGCCCCGCTCCAGGCCGGCCTGCTGAAGCGCATGGAAGCTCAGCACCACCAGCTCAGTGCCCTGTTGGACACCGTCGAGCGGACCCTGCCGACCTGGGTGGCCACACCGAGGCCGAGCACCACATTCGAGCTGGCCACGCTCCTCGGCGAGATCTCGTCCCAGCTTGGTGCCCACCTGGCCGAGGAAGAAGAACAGCTGCTCCCCGTCGCGGCGGACCACCTGAGCCAAAACGAATGGGCCGAACTAGGCAGGCGGGGCATGGCGTCCATGCCCAGGTCACGCTCACTGGTGTTCCTCGCTCATATTCTCGAAGACGCGCGACCCGACGAGGCGCGCGCGTTTCTCGGGCATGTCGTCCCGCCGCCCGCGCGCGTGCTCTACCGTCTGGTCGGAAAGCCCAGGCACCGGCGCGAGACCGCGCGACAGCGGGCGGGAATCGACTCGACGACAGCCCGCCGGGGCGCCCGGTGACCGCCACGGCCACCCGGTCCCGGCAACGCGCGAGTCTGGCCAGCCGTCGTCCCCACCGCGGCCAGGATGGCGATGAGCCAAGCCCACTGGCTCGCCGTCACAGGTCTGACGCCAGCACGCCCGCAACCAGTCGAACCCGTGTGGCCCGCGGGCGCACCGGCCGCGTCATCGCGGCGACCGCGGTGTCGCTCGCGCTCGCATCCGCGGGTTGCGCTGGAAACACCGCGGGGGCGGTCTCGGGGGACGCGTCGTCGACGGCGGGGCCGGTGGCTGGGGCGACGGTGGGATCGACGGCCATCCATGCCACCCCTGCCGCCGCTCTCGGCGCGAGTCAGCGGGACGCGTCGGTGTCGACCGGGGTACGGGTCACGGCCCGCGACCTGCGGCTGGTCCGGATCGGCGCGGCCGACCTCGCCCTGCAGTTCGAGTTCGCCAACGAGGGCACGCAGAGCATCCGCCCGGCCGACCTCGGCACGGATCCGCTCACCCATGTGATCGCGTTCCTCGTCGACCTGCCGCGCGGCACCGGGTACGCCACCCAGCGCACGCCACAGGCCAACCCGGACATCGACGGCTCCGGACCGGACGAGCCCCGCGCGAGCGCGACCACGGAGAAGGAGGTCGCGGCCGGTCAATCCGAGACGGTCACCCTGGTCTACCCGGCCCCACCGGCGGAGGCCACCTCGATGCTGGTGCTCGTCGACGGATTCACCCCGGTCGAGGTGCCGATCCAGGCCCAGGGCGCGACCACGCTCACCGACGACCCCGTCCTGCACGTCGACAGCTCGCCACCCGACGAGCAGAACCCGCTGGTCCAGCCGCTGGTCTGCGCGACCGAAGGCGCATCGACCGCCGCTACCCCGGCCAAGACATCGTTCCGGCTGCCCAGCGACGTCCTGTTCGCCTTCGGCAGCGCCACGCTGTCCCCCGGCGCGGACGGTGCGATCGACTCTCTGGCCAAGCAGATCACGGCCACCTCCGGCACCGTCACGATCGGCGGGTACACCGACGCGATCGGCAGCGACGCCGACAACCAGAAGCTGTCCGAAGCGCGGGCCGCCGCCGTGCAACAGGCGATCGCCGCGAAGCTCGGCCCGGACTTCACCTACCAGACCGTGGGCTTCGGCGAAACCCACCCCGTCGCGCCCAACACCAAGCCGGACGGCAGCGACAACCCCGAAGGCCGGGCGCAGAACCGGCGGGTGGAGCTGACGGTCGACGCGGCGGCAGACAGCACGGCGGAACCACCGCCGGCCACCGAGGCCCCGAACACCTCACTCGACGGGTCATCGCTGACCCCCAGCGTGCGCAGCGTCACGGCCCTCACCGGGTTCACCCTCGCCCAGGTAGCGATCCGCAACTCCGGCCGCGCCGACAAGCCACTGGGCTACTACAACGACCCGAACCGCATCGGCCCTGGAGGCATCCGCGCTGACACCGGCGGCGAGCTGAGCCTGACCACGGCAACGGGCGACCGGCTGCGAGCGTGCGCGTTCACGCCGTCGTGGTGGGGGCTACTTGCCAACGGCACCGGCGCCGACACGGTGCCCCCCGGCGGCGCTCTCGTGCAGTGGGCGCTGTTCGGACCACTGCCCGCAGACCAGAAGTCAATCCAGGTCGTCGTCGGCGGCTACACCAAAGCCTTGCCGGCCCAGGTCACCTCCGGCTGACAAGGACGTTTCGCCCCGCGAGGCTCGGCGCGGACCCGATTGTCGACGTCCCGCCGCTGCCGGACTCGCCGAGCCCCTCCTGCAAATCGCTCGCGACTAGCTAGTAGCGAGCGCCACTGGCAACGGACCTATGTCTCGACCTCATCGAGGTCCAGCTGACCTCGCGGCATCTGGAGATGATCTTTATGAAACTCGCCCTTTTCGGTGCTACGGGCACCGTCGGCACCGCGCTGTTGGCCCAGGCTCTCGAGGCCGGTCACGAGGTGCGGGTGCTGGCCCGTACTCCCGAGAAGATCAACCGACGCGACGGCGCGCTCACCGTCCTCACCGGTAACGCAAAGGACCCAGCCGCGGTGGCGGCGACGATCGAGGGTTGCGATGCCGTCCTCACCGCCCTGGGCGGCTTCGGAGATTCGGACAGCATTCGGATCGGAACCGCGGTGATCGGCTCGGCCATGCGGGACGCCGGCATCCGACGCATCGTCATCGTCCAGGGTTTTCATCTCGATTTCCCCGGCGACCACCGCAATCTCGGCCGCAAGACGATCCTCCCGCTGCTCTGGCTCGGCAGCCGAACGCTGATCGGCGACTCGCGCGCGATGGCGAGTGCCGTTCGAGCCAGCGATCTCGAATGGACCGTCGTGCGGGCGCCGCGGATCACCCGCGGCGCATCCACGGGCAAGGCCCGGTCCGGTCACCTGAAGCTCGGGCCGCTCAGCAGCGTCACCAACGGGGACGTCGCCGGCCTGGTACTGCGCAGTCTCGGCGACGCCACCACTGTCGGCACCGCACCCATGATCGCCAATCCCGGCATCCACGCGCTCGGCGCGGCCGGGTACTGGCTGCTCGGCAAGCGCACGGGCGGAAGCCGGCAAGAAAGCCGGGAGCCGACGGCGGTCGAGTCGATGCGCCGGACGGTGTCGTGAGCCGTCGTGCCGGTGGGCCGACGACGGCCTACCTGAGACCCAACCACTCTGACCGGAGGACGGACGTGCTCGACGAAAGCGACGTGGTCGTCGTGGGCGCAGGCTTCGCCGGCGTCTGGGCCGGCGCCGCGGCGGTGGCCGTTCGCAACGATGCCGGGGCCGGCGGCCGGGATCTCCGCGTCGCGGTGGTGAATCCCGGGGACGATCTGGTGATCAGGCCTCGGCTCTACCAGGGCGACCCGCACCGTATGCGCATCCCCCTGGACGCCGTCCTCGGCGACCTCGGCATCCGTCGGATCAACGCCACCGTGACCGGCATCGAGCCGGACGCCCGGCGCATCACCCTCGCCACATCCGGTGGCGGTAGGGCGTCCCTGGCATACCGACGGCTCGTACTCGCCTCCGGCAGCCAGCTTGCCGTTCCGGATCTGGTCGGGGCATCTCACCTGTTCGACGTCGACACGCTGACCGCCGCGTCCAGGCTCGACGTGCATCTGGCGCGCCTCCACGCTCGTCCGGCCACCCCGGGGCGAGACACCGTGGTCGTGGTCGGGGCCGGTTTCGCCGGCATCGAGCTCGCGACCGAGATGGGGGCCCGGCTGCGCGAAAGCGCAGCGCCAGGTGGGCGCCCCCGAGTCGTCCTCGTCGAGGCGCGGGACGTCATCGGGCCCGACCTCGGCCCCGGTCCGCGGCCCGTCATCGCGGCTGCGCTGGCCGAGCTCGGAGTCGAGGTCCGCCTCGGCCGCAGGCTCACCGAGGTGACCGATCGGGCCGCCACGTTCGCTGACGGCTCGTCGATCGAGTCGGCGACCGTCGTGTGGACGGGAGGCATGGTCGCGAGCCCGCTGACCGCCCAGGTCCCAGGCCCTCGGGACGGGCTCGGACGGCTCGTCGTGGACGAGTTCCTGCGCGTGGCCGGGAATTCGTCGATCTTCGCCGCGGGCGACACCGCGGCGGCCGTCGGCCCCGACGGGCGAACCACGTTGCAGAGCTGCCAGCACGCGATCCCGCTCGGCAAGTTCGCCGGCCACAATGCCGCGGCCGATCTGCTCGGCCGCCCACCCAAACGATTCGACCCCGGCCCGTACATCACCTGCCTTGATCTCGGCGCCGCCGGTGCCGTGGTCACCACTGGCTGGGACCGCCAGGTGAGGCTGACCGGCGAGCCGGCGAAAGCGATCAAGAAGGCGATCGTCGAGTCCTACATCTACCCACCGGCCGACGACCCGGACGCGGTCCTGGCGATCGCGCGAGTGGGAGAGCACCCACCCCTACCACTCTGAACGGCCCATTCCTCGCACGAAAGAACGGAAACCATCGTGGAAACCTACGAAATCGCCCCGCAGGTCCTCGACGTCGGCGAGCTGCGAGCGGCTGTGACCTCGCCGGTGTGGCGGCCTGGCGACGACGGGTACGACGGCGCCGTCGCCACCTGGAACGCCGGGGTGCGGTTGCGGCCCGCGCTCGTGCTGGACGCCCGTACCGCCGAGGACGTCGCCGCCGCGGTCCGCTGGGCGGCACGGCGGCGGATGCCGGTCGGTGCCCACGCCACCGGGCACGGCGCCGTGGCGAATGCCGACGGAGCCCTGCTCGTGAACACCGCTCGGCTCGACGCCGTCCAGGTGAACCCCGCCGCCCGCACCGCGACGGTCGGTGCGGGTGCCCGACTCGCCGCGGTGACGGTCGCGGCCGCGCCGCATGGACTTGCCGTCCTGCAGGGGTCCTCGGGCTCCCCCAGTGTGGCCGGATTCGTGTCCGGCGGCGGCCTCGCAGTCCTTAGCCGCACCTATGGGCTGGCCGCCGACCACGTCCGAAGCATCGACCTCGTCACCGCCGACGGCGCCCTGCGCACGGTCGACGCCGCGCACGACCCGGACCTGTTCTGGGCGGTGCGGGGCGGCAAGGGCAACTTTGGCGTGATCACGGCGCTTGACCTGTCGCTCGTGGCACTGAAGTCCTTCTACGGCGGCGGCATCTTCTTCGCCGGGACGGATGCGTCCGCTGTTCTTCACAGCTACCGCCGGTGGATCGAAGGCCACACCGAGCGCACCTCGTCGTCCGTCGCACTGCTGCGTCTACCGCCCGACCCCGCACTTCCCGAGGCACTGCGCGGACGGTTCGTCGTCCATGTGCGCATGGCGCACGTCGGCGACCACGAAGAGGGCGCGAGACTGGCCGCGGCACTGCGCCGGGCCGCACCCGTCTTGGTCGACGCGACCGGGGAGATGGACGTGGCGGCGATGGACATGGTGCATCAGGACCCGCCCGGGCCGATGCCCACCTACGACCAGGGTTGCCTTCTCAACGCGCTCACCCCGGACACCATCGACGCCATTCTCACGCACACCGCCGCGCCGGACAGTCCGCTCGTCCTCACCGAAATCCGCCACCTCGGCGGCGCCATCTCCCGTGGAACCGAGGAGACGAGCGCCGTACCCGGCCGCGACGCCGCGTTCAGCCTTCTCACCATCGCCCCAGACATCCCACCGCTCGCCACAGCCGGTCCCGACGCCGTCGCGGCGCTGATCGCGGCCGTCGCGCCCTGGCGATCGGCGAGCGCCCTGCCCAACTTCCTCGGCCGCGCCAACGCCGAACTGGTCGCAACGGCGTGGCCGCCCGACATCCGCGAACGCCTCCTTGCGATCAAACGACGCTGGGATCCGTCGAACCTGCTCCGCGTGGGCCACGCCCTCGTCGCACCGCCAAGTGCGAACACCACAAAGGAAGCAGGCCGAGTTGCAGGAGGAGATCCTCTGGCTGTGCGAGACCGCCCACATCCCGGTCGTCTGGGCGACCCAGGTCCTCGACCAGCTCGCCCGCACCGGTCGCCCGACCAGGGCTGAGATCACCGATGCCGCGATGGCCGGACGGACCGAATGCGTGATGCTCAACAAGGGTCCCTACATCACCGACGCCGTCACCCTTCTCGACGACGTCCTTACCCGGACGGCTGCCCATCAACGTAAGAACGTGCCGCTGTTGGACGAACTCCGATGGACCACTGACACGGGCGAAACCGCCGAGACGTGACCTTCACCGGCGCGAACGGCATCGCGCCATCGACAGGACCATTACCAGTCGAGATAGCGGAATGGGCAGTACTTCTGAGCGGCTGCGTGATCCCCGACCCCAGCCAGCCCGACGAGGAGCCTCTGGACGGCGTCGTGATCTCCGGCTCCAGCCAGCTCGACGAGGAACTTCTGGGCGGCCTCGCGATCCCCGGCCCCAGCGGCCAGCCCGACTGCGAGGCGGAGCGACCGCAGTCGATCCGCGGCCTCCTGGGTGTGTGCCAGGGCGCCGCTGGACGGTCCTCGAGCTCTTGGAGGACGAAGGTGGCGAACCCGCGGCCGAGGGCGCGTCGCCCGCCGGAGGTAGCTGGCTCCCTGGAGTCGGAAAATCTGTCGTTGCCGTAGTAGACATTCGGATACGCCGTGGGTACAGTTCCTCTCGTACCCAACAGAGTCCGTGGTCGTGGCAGACAGGAACTGCCGCGAGCAGGACGGCGGCCAGGGCAGGCCGCCGAGCATCACCGCAACAAGTTCGGCAGTACCCGAGTAGATGACCCACGAGGAGAGGGAAGCAGGCCCCATCAGGATCGACCGAGCGACAGGCACGACCGTTCGGTCGTCGCGCAGGCCCCGGATTGGAAGGTGGTCCCCGGTCACGCATACGCGATCCCCGCACCCCCGCCCTCTCGGGTGGGCAGGCGGATTCCAGAACCCGGCGCGTCTTGGCCGGTAGATGGTGGTAAACCCTCGGGGCCCGGTGCCAGATGGCACCGGGCCCCTCGACGTGTCCCGAGAGGCGCGATGACCCCTGAAAGCCCCCGCAGACCAGCCGACAGTCTCGACGACGACTACCCCGCCTACACCATGGGCCGCGCGGCCGCGATGCTCGGCACAACCCCTGGCTTCCTGCGGGCCCTCGGCGAAGCCCGCCTGATCACCCCACTGCGCTCAGACGGCGGCCACCGCCGCTACTCCCGCTACCAGCTACGCATCGCCGCCCGCGTCCGCGAACTCGTCGACGCAGGCACCGCGATCGACGCCGCCTGCCGCATCGTCATCCTCGAAGACCAACTCGCCGAAGCCCAAAAGATCAACCAGCAACTACGCGACAACCAGCCATCGACCGCCGAGACACCCTGACACGCACACCTCCTAGGTCGTGTCCCGCCGAGGGCTCATCACAGGTCCGACCTCGTATCGGCGAGTGTCGCCGACGTAACTGCAGGACCAGATCTTGATCGGGATCTGGCGCTCGGCGTCTGATAAGTTCGCTCCCGAATCACAGCACTCCATGACGTGCAGGACGTCCACGGCAAGATCCGGTTGGATGCGGGTCGGCCGTCCGGGGTTCGACTCCCCGGGAATGCGCGCCTGGTTGAGGCAGGTCAAGGCCCCGCAGCCGCCGACGGGTGGCGCGGGGCTCTGGCATATCCGGACCAGATCAGCCTCCTTCCCGGCCCGGCGCTCAGGCCCGAACAGGCCGACCTCGGATCTCAGTCAGTGCCGCCGGCCGCCGGCCGTTTCTTCGATCTTGGTGTGGGTGTCGCTGCGAAGCTGGGTGACCAGAGTCCGGGCGGTGCCGGCGCTGACATGGAGTCGATCTCGCAGCGTCGCGGCAGAGATCGGGCGCCGGTGATGCTGCCAGTGCAGGACGTCCTCCGCTCGGGCACGGTGCAGGAGATCCTGTTCCCGAGCCCCCGGCTCCATCTGAGCCGGCGTCCCGCCTTCCGGCGGGGCTTTCGCCTGCCCGTTCCGACGGCGCTGTGTTGATACCGCCCGCTGATCGGACGGCATGGCGGTGGCGTCGACAACTGACGGACCTCGCGGGGGCGTGCTCGCCCTGGTCGTGTGCATGGCCTGGAGCAAGTCGGGGGCGACTTCGGCCCAGCCGATTCTCTCTGCTTTGTGACAGCGTCTCGTTTTCTCCTTTCGGCGGGTCTGGCTGTCTCGTTTGCCCGTTGCGTAGTGGTGTGCGGCGTTCGTAGGGTCGCGCCTCGTGTATCTGACCTTCTTCTCCGGTGCGGGCTGGCAGGGCTGGGATGTGGCGGCGGCGCCGGCGATCCCTGAGCGGATGCCTGTGCTGGTCGATGACGACTTGCGGTTCGACGACGACGGTGGTGTGGCGCGGCCGGCGGTCGTGGTGAATCGGTGGCTGCGGGAGCTGCCCACGAGCGGGGCGCCGGCGAGCGCGACGTGGGCGGCCTACGCGCGGGTGCTGCGGGATTGGCTGGAGTTCCTCGGGGGCCTTGGGGTCGGTCTGTTCGACGGCCGGGAGGCGTTGAAGCAGGCGCTGGGGGTGTATGCGGCGCACCGGGCGGACGGGCCGGTGGCGGCGCGGTTCGCGGCGACCACTTGGAACGGGCATGTGAGCGTGTTGTCGTGCTTCTACCAGTGGGCGGTGGCCGAGGGGTATGCGGCGGCGGTGCCGTTCAGCTATGCGCAGGGCCGGGCCGGTTTCGCCGGTCCGGCCGGGCCGGTGCGGGTGAACCTGGCCCGGCGGCGGACCCCGAAGGCGCACGTGACCATTAAGTACCTGGAGGCCGAGTTCGCGGAGATGTTCGTGCGCGCGTTGGCGGGGCTGCGGCCTGACGGCGTGGCGGACGAGGGCTATCGGGGCCGGGAGCTGGAACGCAACGCCGCGGTCGCCCGGTTGGCGTTGGCCAGTGGGCTGCGCCGGGCGGAGTTCACCTACCTGCTGGTTTACGAGGTCCCGGCGCTGCCCCGGGCGGTGGGGGACCTGCCGGTGGCGCTGGCGGTGCCGGCGGGAGTGGCCAAGGGCCGCAAGCCCCGGACGACCTGGGTTGATCACGCGACGTTGGAGGCGGTGCACCGTTATGTGGGGTTGGACCGGGCGGCGAGCACGGCCGGGTCGTCGTGGCGTCCCCCGCCCCGGTGGGGGACGCCGCTGCAGGTCAGCGACTCCGACCCGGTCGGTGGTCGGCGGCTACTACCGGCAGGCCGCGGCGCTGAGCGCGGCGACCGGCGACGAGGCGGCCCGGACGCGGCGTTGGCGTTGTATCTGTCCAAGGCCGACCCGCTGATGGTGCTGCGTGACCTACTCGGCCACTCCAGCGTGATGGTCACCGAAACCTACCTGCGCCGGTTGGACACCACCCGCATCTACCGGGACGCCTACCAGCACGCCGGCGCCACCCACGGCCTGAGGGCCCACCCCGCCGCGCTGGCCGAGGCGGACGCGGAGTTCATCGGTGACGGGAAGGGGTTCTGATGCCCGCCGAGCTGACCGCGGACGGGCTCGGGATCGCCTGCGTGTTCAGCGACGGCCGCCGCCGCGCGTTCACGGTCGCGGACGTGGCGCAGCGGCTGCTGGCCGCTGATCTGCTGGTCGGCCTGGCCGGGCTGGTGCACCCGCACGGCAGCGTCGACGCGCCGACCACCGTCGGCTGCTACCTGACCGGGTTGAAGGATCTGTCCGGCTTCGCTCACGCCCGTGGGCAGGCCGGCGGCGCGGGAACGCTGACCCGCGCACTGCTCGCCGAGTACTGGCTGCAAGCGGGCTGGCTGGCCGAGCTCACCACTTGGCGGATGCTGACCAGCTACGACACGACGACCGGGGCCCTGGCGGCGTCCCGTGCGGGAGCTGGCCGGCGGCCGGCTGTTCAACGCCGCGCCGGCGTCGACGCCGCTGGTTCCCTACCCGGCGCAGGACTGGGAACGGCTGCACACAGCCAGCCGGAGCGCGGTCGACGAGGCGTTCGCCCAGCATCGGATCATGCAGGCGGCGGCGCGCCGCGGCGGCGACCCGGGTGATCTGGGCTGGAGCCAGGACAATGTTGCCTGGCTGCTGACCGAACGCGGTCCGGCGACCGCCACCGACGTCGCTGACTATCTGGGTCGGACCAACCGGTGGATCGAGCTGCGCGGCGGGGTCCGCCCGGTCTGCCAGGCGCTCTATCCGGGCGTCCATACGGTGATCGCCTATCGGCTGCTGCTGGGTATCTACACCGGGATCGTGCCCGACGGCATCGCCGACCTCGGCGTGAGCGACCTCGACTGGGCCGGGGACGCCACCGTGTTGCTCGCCTACGTCAAGGGGCGCCGCGCGGCCGAGTCGCTCACCCTGCCCGCCAAGGCGGTCCGGCTGATCGAGCAGTGGCTGGCCCACAGCGCGCCGGCTCGGGCCTTCGCCCTCGCCGGACTGCGGGGCCATCTGTGGGTGCACTACAACTACTACGCGGCCCGCACCGGCAGCCCGGACCGGCGGTGGACGACGCGGATCCCCGCCCCGACCCAGCGGGCGTGGGCCACCAGCCGGAGCCTGACGGTGGACCGGCGCCGCATCCGCACGACCTACCTGTCGCTGCGGGACCGCCGCTCCTGGCAGGGCAGCCCCCGATCACTGATCGACCCGAACCACAGCCCGGCCGTGGAAGGCGACAGCTACCTCACCGCTGCCACGCCCGCCCAGCGTGAGGCGGTGGAGACAGTCATTGCCGCGGCGCAGCAGGACATGCTGCGCCGCGCTCAGCCACCGGTCGTGCTCGCCGACGCCGACACCGCCGCCGCCGTGGCCGGCTTCCCGCGGCTGGCCGCCTCCCTCGGCGGCGGCGACGCCGCGGTGGCCGTACTGGTCGGCGGGGAGCAGGACGTCTTCGCCGCCGCCTGCACCGACCCGACCGCCGGTCTGCACGGACCGCCGGGCAAGCCGTGCCCGGCCCGGCCCTGGGTCTGCCTGCTCTGCCCGCTGGCGGTGTTCACCCCACGGCACGCGGCGAACCTGCTACGGCTCAAAGCGTTCTTCGCCCGCCAATGGCAGGCCATGCCCTCAGCCCAGTTCATGGCCGTCTTCGGCCCCTATGCCACCCGGATCGACGAGGTGCTGGCCCGCTACCCGGCCAGCTTGCTCGTCACCGCCGCCGCGTCGGTCGCCGACCGGGACGACGACCTGCCGCTGCGACCCGAGGAGCGCACAGCATGACCCGCGCGAACACGGCCAGCACCCCCGCGCGCCCCGAGCCCTCGTCGGTGTTCGCCGGTGTCGACATCTGCCAGGCCGCCGGGCTCACCGTCCGGGCCGGCGGGCAGCGGCCCGGTTTCGATGACGACGTCTGGTTCTTCGGCGACGTCGACGGGGTGGCGGCGCACGTCCACGACGTCAGCCCAACGACCACCACCGAGATCAGCGTGACCGCGCGGGACATCTGCCACCTGGCCCGACTGTCCCTGGAGTCACCCTCGCCGTGGCTATTCACGACCGCTCCCGGAGTACATCCACGCGGCCGACGCGGGCGGTGTCCGGACCGAGGTCGGGCGCGCTCCAGGCGGCCCGGGGAGCCAGCGACGAAGATCCACCTTGTGTGCCGCTGTCGGGCGGCCGGCGGGCCGGTGTGCGCACGCGAGCAGCCTGTCCGGGACTGATGCGCACACCACGGGCACACCAAAGATCCAAACGGGAAGTCCCAAAAAGATCTTTTGAGCAAAAGTCCAGGTCAGGAGCCTGGTTACGGGTGCGCCGCCAGGGACTTGAACCCCGAACCCGCGGATTAAGAGTCCGCCGGTCGTCCCGACCACCAGCGGACTGTCCGGTACGTCGATGACGAGGACGTCGCGGCCCTCGACCTGGGTGACGCGGACGATTGTGGAGAGCGCTGGCTGCGTCCTGTTCCCGATCAGTGCCTGAACGCGCAGCGGATCCGTGCGCCCGCTCTCGTGCCGGGCCCGGGCCCCGGTGACCCGTCGCCCGCGGAGATCCACTGGGCGACCTGCTCCGGCAGGTCGGCGACCGGGTCAGGTGGGATCGCCATCGTCTGGCTCCTTATGAGCGTCCAGTTATGCGCTTTAGTTTCAGCGTAGCGCGGAAGCTCATAACTTTGCGCACGCGCTCATAACGGCGTCTGCGCGTCGCCCGGGGTCTGCTTCTGGGAGGGCTGGATCATCCGGTGGCGGGCTTGGCCGCGCCCTCTGCGCTTATCGTCGCGGCCAGGTCGAGTTCGTGGACCTCGCCGACGAGGTCCTGGCCGAAGCTGTGGTGCGGCTCGGAGGAGACGAGGCGGAACCCGGCGGCGCGGTAGACGCGGTGGGCGGCCGTGAGCGGGCGGTTCGTCCACAGCCGGATGCGCCGGTAGCCGGCGGACCGGGCGAACTCGACGCAGGCATCGACCAGGCGGGCGCCGACGCGGCGGCCGCGCCCGGCCGGTTCCACGAGCAGGATCCGCAGCTGGGCGCAGTCGTCGCTGTGCCGGACGCACAGCACGCAGCCGACGGGGGCGCCGTCGAGCTCGGCGATCCAGCCCCGCTCCCGGGTCGGGTCGTGGCTTTCGGCGAAGTCCGCGACGATCCGCGCGACCAGGGCCTCGAAGCTGGCGTCCCAGCCGAACTCGTCGGCGTAGAGGCGCCCGTGCGCCATGACCATCCACCCCAGGTCGCCCGGCTGGCCGATCTCCCGGATCGTTACTTCCTCGCCCATCCCACCCTGCCTTCCTGTGACTGAAACGGCTGTTTCAGTCTATCTGCCTGTGGGCTGGCGTCGACGCTGATGTCCGACCTGGGCGATAGAGGCTCGCGGGTGTTCCGCGTGGGTTGGCGCCGGCTTCGCCGATCGGGCGGCCGCCGCCGACCCGCGGCCGGCGGCGGTCAGGACTCGTTGCCCGAGACGGGCTCCACCGACGACTCGGTGACGGTGCCCACGCCGTTCACGCAGGTGACGTGGTAGTTGTCGCCGGTGGCGCTCTGCACGTACCCATCCTGCCCGGACTGGATCACGGCGAGGATCGGGCTGTTGGGGTCGTTGGCGTCGGCGTGCACCACGCACGGCCGATTGCCCGAGGGCATGGCGGGCGGAGGGGTCTGCAGCCCGCCGCCGCTCGTGCCACCCGTCGAGCCTCCGGTGGAGTCGGACGGCGACAGCGTCGCGGGGGACAGCGATGTGTGCAGCGTCGTGATCGAACCGGACGCCGACGGCGTGATGGCGGAGGCTGGCAGGGCGGACGCCCCGAGGACCAGCCCTCCCGCGATGCCGAGCGAGGCGATGGCGTGGGCCGCGAATCTGCGCATGACGGTGGTCGCCTTCCGGGCTGTGGGCCGCCGTCGCGGCCCTCTCGCCGTCTTGTTCGCCAGCCGGGCGCACGCGGACGTGTTGCCTTGCCGACACATCCCTTGCCTCAGGATGCGGGTGATACGTGAGCGGGCCAGCCCGTTTCCAGCGACTGCGCGACGCAACAGACGTCACCGTTGGGTGGATGGGATCGCGGTAAACAGTATGTGTGACTGCCCCTGCTGGTAGTGAGGGCTCGGCCCGGCGGGCTGAGCTGCTGGAGCTGGCCTACCGCTACGTTCTGGAGCACGGGGTGGGTGAGCTGTCGCTGCGCCCGCTGGCCGCCGCGATCTCCTCCAGCCCGCGGGTGCTGCTCTACCTGTTCGGGTCGAAGGACGGCCTGCTGGCCGCGCTTCTGGAGCGGGCCCGGGCCGACGAGCTGGCCGCCCTGGCAGGCGCTGTCGCGGCCCCAGGCGCCGGTCCGAGCGATCCGGTCCGCCGGGCCCAGATCGTTTGGGAGTGGCTCGCCTCCCCCGAGCGTCGCGGCCTGCTCCGGCTCTGGCTCGAGTGCTACAGCCACTCGCTGGCCGACAACGGCACCGGGCCGTGGGCCGGCTTCGCCCGCCAGACCGTCACCGACTGGCTCGACCTACTCAGCCCCGACCGTCCGGAGGACGCGACGCTGCTGCTCGCCGTCCTGCGCGGGGCGATGCTGGACCTCCTGGCCACCGGAGACGCGCCCCGCGTCTCATCCGCCGTCGAGCGCTACCTTGCTTCGGTTGTGCCGCCGCCAGGAGCGGGAGAGGCCTGAGCGCCCTGCCCTACCGCCGGGATCTGGGGCTGAGCGTGCCGGCCGGGTCCGAGGATCAGGCCGACGTGAGCTGGGGCAGCGCCGCCAGGTCGTCCGCCGACAGCTTCCAGTCGGCCCCGGCGACGTTGGCCGCGATCTGCTCCGGCCTGGTCGCGCCCGTGATCACCGAGGTCACGCCGTAGTGGGCCACCAGCCAGGCCACGGCCAGCTCCAGCACCGAGTGGCCCCGCTCGGCCGCGAACGCGCTCAGCGCGTCGACGTAGGCGAAGTTCTCCGGCGTCGCGATCGCCGCGAAGTAGTCGCTGGAGGCCAGCCGGGTGCCCTCCGGGAACGGCTCGCCGGCCCGGTACTTGCCGGTGAGCAGGCCGGAGGCGAGCGGGAAGTAGGGCACGATCCCGAGGCCGGCCTTCAGCGCGGCTGGGACGATCTCGGCCTCGACCTCGCGCTTGATCAGGCTCCACTCGATCTGCGCGCCGGTGAACGCGGCCCAGCCGCGCTCGGCGGACAGCGTCATCCGGGCCTCGATCTGCGCGGCGCTGACGTTGGACGTCGCGATGTGCAGCACCTTGCCGGCCGAGACGAGCTCGTCGAACGCGCCCAGGACCTCGTCGATCGGGGCTTCGGGGTCGGGGAAGTGCTCGTAGTAGAGGTCGATGCGGTCGGTGCGCAGGCGCCGCAGGCTGGCCTCGGCGCCCTCGACGATCCGCCGGCGCAGCGCGCCCGGGGTGTACGGGTCGTCCGGGCCCCGCCGGGCGACCTTGGTCGCGATGACGGCCTCGTCGCGGCGCGAGGCCAGCGCCGCGCCGAGGAACTCCTCGGACCGTCCGCCGCCGCCGTAGGACTGGGCAGTGTCGAAGTGGGTGATGCCGGCGTCGAGCGCGGCGGTCACGACGGCGGCGCTGCCGGCCGCGTCGATGCGCATGCCGAAGTTGTTGCAGCCCAGGCCGACGACGGACAGGTCGGGCCCGGTGCTGCCGAGCTTGCGAGTCTCCATACGATCTCCCTTTCGGTGGGGGTCAGGTGGTCGCGGGGTCAGCTGGTCTCAGCGTCAGGTCGTCGCGATCGCCGGTGGCGCCGCGCTCGAGCGCGGGCGCCCCTCGATCGCCACCGACATGATCATCGCGAACAGGCAGAGGAAGCCGGCGCCGTACCAGGCGGCCGTGTAGGTGCCGGTCGAGTCGCGGATCGCGCCGGCCGCCGCGGCCGCGATCGCCGCGCCGATCTGGTGGGCGGCGAAGACCCAGCCGAACACGATCGCGCCCCGGTCCCGGCCGAAGCGGGCCCGGGCCAGCGCGATCGTCGGCGGTACGGTCGCTACCCAGTCCAGGCCGTAGAACACGACGAACACGACCATCGACGGGTGCAGCTGGTCACCGAACAGCGTCGGCAGCGCGACCAGGGACAGCCCGCGCAGCCCGTAGTACCAGCCGAGCAGCAGCCGCGCGTCGAGCCGGTCGGTGAGGATGCCGGAGGCGACCGTCCCGGCGATGTCGAAGACGCCGACGAGGGCGAGCAGGTTCGCCGCCGTCGTCGTCGGCAGGCCGTGGTCGTGGGCGGCCGGGATGAAGTGGGTCCCGACCAGGCCGTTCGTGCTCGCGCCGCAGATGAGGAAGCCGCCGGTCAGCAGCCAGAACGCGCGGGTGCGGGCCGCCTCGCGCAGCACGGCCAGCGCGTTCCCGGCGCTCGGGCCGGCCGTCGCGCCGTTGCCGGGCGCCGCGCCGCTGCCGGGCGTCGCGGCGCTCGGGGCTGCCGTCGGCTCGGGGGCGTCACCGCAGGGGACCAGGCCGACGTCCGCGGGCCGGTCGCGGATGAAGGCGAGCACCAGCGGCACGACCAGCAGCGCCGCCGCGCAGACGGTCAGCGACACCGGGCGCCAGCCGTGTGCGTCGGCCAGCCAGGCCAGGACGGGCAGGAAGATCAGTTGTCCGGTCGAGCCGGCCGCCGTCAGCAGCCCGGTGACCAGGCCCCGATGCCGGGTGAACCACCGGCCGGAGATCGTCGCGGCGAACACCAGCGCCATCGACCCCGTCCCCAGGCCGACCAGGACGCCCCAGCACAGGACGAGCTGCCAGCTCGCGGTCATGAACACGGTCAGGCCGCTGCCGGCCGCGATCAGGCTCAGCCCGACCGCGACGACCCGGGCGACCCCGAAGCGCTCCATGAGCGCTGCCGCGAACGGCGCGGTCAGCCCGTAGAGGACCAGGTTGACCGAGACGGCGAGGGAGACCGTCGCACGTGACCAGCCGAAGGCGTCCTGTAACGGGACGATGAGGACGCTCGGCGTCGCCCGAAAGCCGGCGGCGCCGACGATGGCGACGAACGCGACCGCGGCGACCAGCCAGGCCCGATGCGGCGCGCGGGGCCGGCCGAGCCACCCGAGCCGACCGGGCCGGGCGAGCCGACCGGGCCGGGCGAGCCGACCGGGCCGGGCGAGCCGCCCGGGCCGGGCGAGCTGGGCATCCTGGGACACCGCCGCGTCCGCCATCACGTGTCCGCCCTCCGCCCGTCGAAACCGGGCCGTGCCCGGGGCAGGCGCGCGGGCCGGCCGCGCCTGCCCCGGTCAAGAGCGCCGACCGAGGCCTTATTCCAGCGGGCGGACGCGGACCCGCTGGCCCACCAGGGATCGGGCCCGGCGCGGGCGGCGTGACGAGCGGAACTTCTTCCGGAGCGGGTTCCGGCGGAATGTTATGCGGGATAAATTTAGTTGCGGTTAAGCAATAGAGAGGAGCGGCGCATGACGGCGAGCGCAGGTGGGGTCGGGGGCGGCGGGAACCGGCGAGGCGGCGACGGCGGACGGGGTCGCCGGGGCGGCCTGGGCAGCCGGGGCGGCCTGGGCGCGACGAGTGCCGCTGACCGTCGTTACCCGTGGATCGCGCTGTCCAACACGACGCTCGGCGTGCTCATCAGCGCGATCAACTCCTCGATCGTCATCATCTCGCTGCCGGCGATCTTCCGCGGCATCCACCTCGACCCGCTGACGCCCGGCAACGTCAGCTACCTGCTGTGGATCCTCATGGGCTTCCTGCTCGTGACATCGGTCCTGGTGGTCGGCTTCGGCCGGCTCGGTGACATCTACGGCCGGGTCCGGATCTACAACCTCGGCTTCGTCGTGTTCACCGTCGGATCGCTCTGCCTGCCGTTCGACCCGTTCGACGGCGGCAACGGCGCGCTCTGGCTGATCGTGTGGCGGCTGGTGCAGGGCGTCGGCGCAGCCATGCTGTCGGCGAACTCGGCGGCGATCCTCACCGACGCCTTCCCCGCCAACCGGCGGGGGATGGCCATCGGGATCAACCAGGTCGCGGCCATCGCCGGCTCGTTCCTCGGCCTGATCGTCGGCGGCCTGCTCTCCGAGGTCGACTGGCGGCTGGTGTTCCTGGTGTCGGTCCCGTTCGGGCTGTTCGGGACGATCTGGTCGTACCGCAGCCTGCGCGAGACCAGCGCCCGAATCCCGGCCAAGATGGACTGGTGGGGCAACGGGCTGTTCGCCGTCGGTCTCACCGTGCTGCTGGTCGGGATCACCTACGGCATCCAGCCGTACGGCGGGCACTCCATGGGCTGGACCGGGCCGTGGGTGCTGTCCGCGCTGATCGGCGGCGTGGCGCTGCTCGTCGTGTTCTGCGTCGTCGAGTCGCGGGTCGCCTCGCCCATGTTCGACCTGTCGCTGTTCCGGATCAAGGCGTTCGCCGCCGGCAACTTCGCCGGGCTGCTCTCCGCGATCGCCCGGGGTGGACTCCAGTTTATGCTCATCATCTGGCTGCAGGGCATCTGGCTGCCGCTGCACGGCTACTCGTTCGAGGACACGCCGCTGTGGGCGGGGATCTACCTGCTCCCGCTGACCATCGCGTTCCTGGCCGCCGGGCCGGCCTCCGGCATCCTGTCCGACCGGCGGGGCGCGCGGGTGCTGGCCACCGGCGGGCTGATGCTGGTCGCGGCCAGCTTCCTCGGGCTGCTCCTGCTGCCGACGAACTTCCCGTACTGGGGCTTCGCGCTGCTGCTGGCGCTTAACGGGGTCGGGTCCGGCCTGTTCTCGTCCCCGAACGGCTCGGCCATCATGAGCAGCGTGCCGGCCAGCCGGCGCGGCGTCGCCTCCGGCATGCGGGTGACGTTCATGAACTCCGGTTCGGCGTTGTCCATCGGGCTCTTCTTCTCCCTGATGATCGCCGGACTGGCCTCGACGCTGCCGTCCGCCCTGCACAACGGCCTGCTGGCCCACCATGTGCCGGCGGCCGAGGCGAGCCGGGTGGCCAACCTGCCGCCGGTCGGCAGCCTGTTCGCGGCGTTCCTCGGCTACAACCCGATCCAGAACCTGCTCGGCCCGCACACGCTGGCCCAGGTGCCGCCGGCCGACGCGCACGCGCTGGTCTCGACCAGTTTCTTCCCGCAACTGATCTCCGGCGCGTTCCACCACGGGCTGGTCATCGTGTTCACGGCCGCGATCCTGATGACGCTGATCAGCGCGTTCGCCTCGCTCCTGCGGGGTGGGCGCTACGTCCACGACGAGGCTGGCGCGACCGCTTCGCTCGCCGCCGCCGGCGCCGCCCAGGGCTCCGTGCCGGACGCCCGCTCGGGTTCGGGCACGGCCTCGGGTGCGGCTTCGGCTTCGGCTTCGGCTTCGGCCTCGGACTCGGACTCGGCCTCGGCCTCCGACGGGGTCACCGGCCCGTACCCGAGTGAGGTCGACGGCCAGAGCGGGCCCGTCATCCCTGCTCCCGGCGTGCGCTGACCGAACCGTCGCGGCCCCGTCGGACCGGACCGCCCAATCCCGGTTGACCGTGCCTGGCCAGGCCTACCTGGTCAGGCCTACCTGGCCAGCACGGTGCCGTTGTCGCCCAATTGGGTGGAATACGGATAGCCCGTTCGGGCGGCTGAGGATCTAGTGTCGTCGGGTTGTCGGTCCAGCCCACGCGGATATACCTCGAAATCTTTTGTGATCCGGTCAGAATGACGTGGACATGACGAGTTGTCGCGGCGACGGGGGCGTGAGCGCAGGTGTTGGTGACCAGGTGTTGGTGATCACTGGGCGGCCGGGGCGGTGCTCCGACTCCTACTCCGGCGTCGGTGTCGGCGTCGGCGTCGGCGTCGGCTCCGGCGCCTTCGGCGAGCGGCGCGCGCGTCCGGGCGCGGCGCTGTGAACCGTGCTCACACGCGGACTTGGGCCCGGCCGTGGACGCACGCGCGGCGTCGGGTCCGGACTCAGCTTCGCCCTCGGACGCTGACGCTGGCCGTGCTCGGCGTCGCGGTGATCTCCTGCCTGGCCGCGTTGGTCGCGATGCCCGTCGCGGCAAGCGCCTACCCGCGGACGCCGGCGACGACGATCCACACGTTCGCCCTCCCGGTGGACGTCAACGTCAATGTCGATCCGCTGGACGGAGATCCGGGGACCGCCACTATCCCGCCCGACCTCTCCTCGGCGGTGGCCAGCGCGGTCGCCGGCACCATGTCCGGGCAGGGATCTGACCCCGGGGCAGGATCCGGCTCGGGCGGCGGTCGCCCGCCTCGGCCCGGTCGCACCCAGCCGCCGGCGCCCGCCGCCCCGTCGTCGGCGCCGTCACCGAGCCCGACACCGTCCGTTTCGCCGGGCGCGACCGGGACGGACGCCGACGGGTCCCGCCTCGGCTCCGAGGCGGGCGCGGCGGTGTTGACCGACGCCGCGGGGAGCCCCGGCGCTCCCGGCAGCTCGGGCGAGGGCGTCTCGGCGCGCCGTGGTTCCCCATCGGCCTCGCCCACCTTCTACCCGAGGCTGGCCCGCTCCGGCTTCGAGGTCTCGGCCACGGCGGGACTGGAGACGATTGCCGTGCTCCTGGCCCTGACCGCCCTGTTCGGCCTGCCCTTACTCCTGCGCGTGCGCAGAAACCGGTGAATCAGGGACAGGTGCGTCAGAGCCCGGTGATGACGGCCGCGAAGGAGCCGTAGCCGACCAGCCGGTCGGCCGGGATGGTCGCGGTGGCGCTGCGAAGCCAGTACAGCTCGCCGGACGCCGGGTCGAGGTCGGCGTCGTAGACCTCGCCCGCGCTGTTGCCGGCGACGGTCAGCAGCGGGGCGCCGATCAGGCCCAGACGGCCCTTGGCCAGGGCTTTCTCGGCGTCGCCCGCGGGCGAGCGCAGGAACGACTCGTCCTCGACGACGACCGCCGCCGCCCCCACGCCGCTCAGGTGCGACTGATCGACCATCCGCGCGTGCCGGCCCTTGCCGACGCACCACGCGACGACCCGGCGCCGTGCCGCGTCCACCAGCGCGCCGTTCACCGGACCCAGGTCGGCCGCGGTCGTCCGGCTGACGCTCTTGATCCCGAGCAGCGACCGCAGCGAAACGGCCGTCGGCACCGGGGTGGACTCGCCGCCCGCGTTCACTTGTGCACCCTCCCGGTCGGTGTGGACGGCCCGCCAGGTGTGGACGGCCCGCCTGGCCCCTGTGCCGGGCCTCGCCCCGGCCCTGACCCCGGGTCCGGGCCTGTCCCTGGTCCTGGCTCTGTGGCCACCAGCCGGGAGCGGAACTGCACCACGGCCGCGTCAAAGCCAGACAGGTCGTCCCGGATGAACGGCTCGACGCTCGTCGGGACCAGCAGGTTCGCCCCGGACACGGCCAGGGTGAACGGCAGCGGGACGAGCAGTTCGGCGCCGGCCCGGGCCCCCAGCGTTGCGTCCCCGGTGACCTGGTAGCCGACGACGTCTCCCGGGTAGACCGGGCGCGCCTGCCCGCTCGTGCGCGCCGAGGGATCGATCGGGAGCCCGGCCCCGAGCACCCCGATCGCCACCACCAGATCCGTCACGACCCCGAGGCGGTTGCCGCCGTCGGTCAGCACCTCGTTGCCGAGCACGTTCATCGCCTCGCCGCGCGAACCGTGCGACTCACCGTGGTGCTCGCCATGGCCGGTGAACGCCTCGCCGTCGGTGACCATGACCGCGTCCTGGCCGATCGCGTAGATCCGTTCCAGGGCCAGGACGCCCTTCATCGGCCCGGCGAAGATCCCGCCACGCTTGTTCAACGTCAGCCCGAGCAGCCGCCCGGCGGCGGGGGAGTAGACGACGTCCTTGACGTCGCCCAGCGCCTCACCTTCGGTGATGGTCACCACCGGCCGTCCGGTCAGCTCCGTCGCCCGGACCAGCACCGTCTCCGCCGGGCCGACCGGCGCCCAGCCGCCCGAACCCGGGCCGCCCGCTCCCGTTCCGCCGGTTCCCGTTCCGTCCGTTCCGCCCGTTCCGCCCGTTCCGCTCATCGTGACTTCCTCCCGGCCCGTCCGCCGGCGCGCCCACCGCCGGCGCGCCCGCGCGGACGGGCCGACCGGGCCGCGATCACACCACCGGCCCGGCGTCGGCGCTGCGTCAGCGCAAGGCTCCCGCCGGCCACGATGACCAGCACAACCACGATGATCGCGATTGTTAGTGCGTCCACGTCAGCTCCACCCCACCCGACCGACCCCGTCTCTATGACGGATACCCTTGGCGGCTGGGGCAAAACTGCCGCCCGGATCTCGCCTCAGCCCGCCGCCACGCCGGCCGGGCGCGGATGGGCGGCGAAGAACCGCCAGATCACGTCGGTCGCGTCGAGCGCCGTCGACGGCGGGTCGGTGCCGAGCAGCTCCTGGACGAGTGGGCGACCCGGGGCGCCCGGCCACTGGTGACCCGCGCCGTCGATCGTGACCAGCTCGACGGCGCGACCATCGGGGCAGGTCGCGAGCGACGTCGTCACCGCGCCGGCGCCCGCCGCGGCCGGGGTCGTCGTCGAGCGCGGCGCACCGCACCCGTCGACCGTCCGCCAGCCCGCGATCACGGCCGGCACCGCCGGCCCGTCGATGCGGGCCCGGCCGTCGCCCGGCCCGCCGTTGTAGGGGACGCGGGTGTCGGCGCTGCCGTGGATGTGGATGACCGACAGCGGCTTCGGTGTCGGGCAGGGGCCCAGCAGCGTGGCCGAGTCCGGGCCGATCGCGGCGAACAGCCTGGTGTCGCAGGCCAGGCGGTAGGCCAGCATCCCGCCGTTGGAGATGCCGGTGGCGAACACCCGATCCGCGTCGACGGGCAGCCGGGCCTCGACGTCCCGCACGGCGGCCGCGACGAATGCCGCGTCGTCGACGCCGTCCCGGGCCGGCTGGCCGCAGCAGCCACCGCCGACGTTCCAGGCCCGGCCCACGCCGTCCGGGTAGACGACCAGGAAACGTCCGGCGTCGGCTTCGGCGTCCCAGCCGTAGCTGGCCTCGGCCTGGCCCGCGCTCCCGTAGCCGCCGTGCAGCATCACCACCAGCGGCAGGCCAGCCGAGGTGGTCGTCGTCGCCGTCGGACGGTAGACGCGGTAGGTGCGCGCTCGGCCACCCACATTGATCGTCTGGGTCGACGTGCCAGCGGGCGGCGGCGCGCTCCGCGTCCCGGCGGTGCCCGTGCCCGACCCGCGGCTCGCGACCGATCCGTTCCCGGCGCAGGCCGCCGCCAGCAGCGCGGTCAGCGCCCCCAGCGCCGCCAGCACAAGCGCACCCCACGCCCGGGGCCGTCGGCGACGAAGCCTCACCCGCTCCCGCCCTGCCCGTTCCCCGCCCGTCGGTTCCCGCCGTCGCTGTCGGTTCCGTTCCGTCGGTTCCCGTTCCGCCCGTTCCCGTCCCGTCCGCTCCCGCGCTGTCCGCTCCCGCGCTGTCCGCCCTCGCCCCGTCATGCCCCCAGTCTGGTCGGCCCGCGTAAGAGGTCGGTACGAGCAGTGTTCGGCCTGGTTGTCCAGGCCCGGGTTCACCAGCTGTGGACGATCGGCGGTTGGTCGGCTTTGCCGGCCGAAGACTCGTTCAGGTTGTATGCATAAGGCCGTCCGGTTCGGTGGGAGGCCGGCGAGTTCGGAGTTCGGAGTTCGGACGGAGGTGCGCCGATGCGCGGACCGCTCACGCTGGCCGGCCTGGCCCTGGCCGCGGCGGCGGGTGTGGTGGGCGCCCTGGTCGGGTCACCCGGCTGGTGGGCGTTGGCCGCGTTGGCCGGGCTGCTGCTCGCCGTCGGCATTTGGGACGTCTCGCAGCGTCACCATGCCATTTTGCGCAACTATCCGGTCGTCGGCCACGCCCGCTTCATCCTGGAAAACATCCGGCCCGAGATCCAGCAGTACTTCATCGAGCGCAACACCGACGGTCGGCCCTTCGACCGGGCCACCCGCAGCATCATCTATGAGCGGGCCAAGGGTATCCACGGCGACCACGCTTTCGGCACCGAACGGGACGTCAACGAGGTTGGCCACGAGTACTTCGCCCACACAATCGCCCCGTTACCCCTAGCCCCCGATGCGCCGGCTCCCCGCGTCCGGATCGGCGGCCCCGACTGCGCGCAGCCCTACGACATCTCCCTGCTGAACGTCTCGGCGATGAGTTACGGCGCGCTGTCAGCCAACGCGATCCTGGCACTGAACAAGGGCGCGGCGGACGGCGCCTTCGCCCACGACACGGGCGAAGGTGGAATCTCCGAGTTCCACTTACGCCACGGCGGCGACCTGGTCTGGGAGCTCGGCAGCGGGTATTTCGGTGCCCGCACGGCCGACGGCGCCTTCGACCCGGCCGCGTTCAAGGACAAGGCGGCGCTGCCGACCGTCCGGATGATCGAGCTGAAGCTCAGCCAGGGCGCGAAGCCCGGTATCGGCGGCGTCCTGCCCGGCGTCAAGGTCACCGCCGAGATCGCCGCCGCCCGCGGCGTTCCGATCGGCCAGACGGTCGTCAGCCCGGCCTACCATCGGGCCTTCGCCACGCCCCGCGAACTGGTGCTGTTCCTGGCCGAGCTGCGCGAGCTGTCGGCGGGCAAGCCGGTCGGCTTCAAGCTGTGCGTCGGCTCCCGCCGTGAACTTCTCGCCATCTGCAAGGCGATGCTTGCCGAGGGCGTCAAGCCCGACTTCATCGTCGTCGACGGCTCCGAGGGCGGCACCGGCGCCGCGCCGGTGGAATACGAGGACCACGTCGGCACACCGCTGACCGACGGTCTCATCATGGTCCACAACGCGCTCGTCGGGACGGGCCTGCGCGCCCAGGTGCGGATCGGGGCGAGCGGGAAGGTCGCCACCGGTGCCGACATCGTGAAGCGGATCGCCCAGGGCGCCGACTTCACGAACGCCGCCCGGGCGATGATGATGGCAGTCGGCTGCATCCAGGCCCAGCGCTGCCACACCAACCGCTGCCCGGTCGGCGTCGCCACCCAGGACCCGCGGCTGGGCCGCGCCGTCGACGTCCCCGACAAGAGCGAGCGCGTCCGCCGCTACCAGCAGGCCACCGTCGCCCAGGCCGTCCAGCTCATGTCTTCGATGGGCTGCGCCACCCCGTCGGACGTCACCCCCGACCTCCTGCTGCGCCGTCTCGACCACATCCACACTCGCAGCTACGCCGACCTCTATGAGTGGCTGCATGCGGGCCAGCTCCTCGAGACGCCGCCGGAGTCCTGGCTGGCCGACTGGACGCTGGCCGATCCCGACCGCTTCCGCGCCTGAGCAGACGCTGGGGCCCGGGCTTCTGCTCAGGCGCGGAAGCCCGGGCCCGGGCCCGGCCTGAGCCCGGGCCCGGGCTCAGGCCGGGCCCGCGCGCGACCTCCGCTGGTTCCGCGCCGAACTGAGGTGGGCCCGGCGCTCCCACCGGTCCTCCCGTCCTGTACGATGCTGACGTACGGCAAGCGGCGCTGAGACAGGCTGGTCTGTCGGCAAAACTGAACACATGGTCCCGTGGTGAAGTCTGGAGTTCACGCCGCCCTGTCAAGGCGGAGGTCGCGGGTTCGAATCCCGTCGGGACCGCGTTTCGTTTTACCGAGTCGAGCTCGGCTCAGGCTGAGTTCGCCCCGGGCAGGTAGCTCAGTCGGTACGAGCGTCCGCCTGAAAAGCGGAAGGTCGGCGGTTCGATCCCGCCCCTGCCCACTCACCGCCTCTGACCAGCGAAAACGCCGCTGGAGCGGGATGCCACCCCGTGGTACACCGTTGGAACAGAGGTAAACTATGACGATGGCAGCCCGGTCCCGGCGGCCCAAAACCTTGATCGCGGGCCGGTTCCAACCCGCGATCAACTCGTTCCGGCTTCATCTGAACGCCGAAGGCAAGTCGCCGAAGACCGTCCGGACCTACGTCGAGGCGGCGCAGTGGTTCGCGGGCGCCCACCTCGTAGCGCTCGACGAGCGGGCCGACTGGGACGACGTGACGGCGGACGACGTTCGCGAGTGGCTGGTCTACCTCCTCGAGCACTACTCGGACAGCTACACCAACAACCAGTACCGGGCGCTCCAGCAGTTCTTCAAGTGGTACGCCGAGGAAGAGGAGACGGCGAACCCGATGGCGCGGCTCACGCCGCCGAAGGTCGCGGACAAGGTCGTTCCCGTCTTCACCGAGCACGAGCTGACGCTGCTGTCGAAGACCTGCAAGGGCAAGACGTTCGTCGACCGCCGGGATCAGGCGATCATCGAACTCTTCAAGGCGACCGGTATCCGGCTCTCGGAGCTGGCCGGTATCCGGTACGACCCCGAGAACCGGGACCGGAACGACATCGACCTCGAGCACCGTGAGCTACGGGTCCGGGGCAAGGCGCGCAAGGAACGGATCGTGAAGTTCGGCCACGACGCCGCCCGCGCGATCGACCGGTACCTACGCCTGCGCGCTCGGCACACCTACGCCGACAGTTCCAAGCTCTGGCTCGGGATCAACAACCGCCAGCCCATGACGCCGAACGGGATCTATCAGATGGTCGTCCGGTGGGGCGAGGCGTGCGGCGTGACCGTGCACCCGCACAAGTTCCGCCACCACTTCTCCCACACGTGGCTCGACAAGGGCGGCAACGAAGGCGACCTCATGGAGCTGAACGGGTGGACGTCTCCCCAGATGCTCCGCCGGTACGGCGCGAGCGCCCGCAACGTCCGAGCGCGCCGGACCTACGACCGGATCATGTCGGATGATGACTAGACCTTCCGGCCAATCGGCCGGCGGATCGGCGATGCAAAAATCCTGTTTGGTCAAAGCGAACTGGGAGCCTGCCGGATGCCAGATCAGTCGGGGAACGCGCATGAAGGCGCGGGCACAGAAGGGAGCGGAAAGAGCTGCTTTTTTGTTGCTCCCATTGGTCCCGAGAGGTCAGATATCCGCAAGAGGAGCAATCAGATATACAAGCACATAGTCCGAAAGGCGATCTCGCCTCTTGGTTACATAGACATCCGCCGCGCCGATCATCTTGCGAATCCGGGAATGATTACCGCCCAGATGGTGGAGCGTCTCGTCGGTGACGACTTGGTTGTCGCGGATCTTACCGGCGCCAATGCGAACGTCTACTATGAGCTTGCGATAAGGCACGCGATCAGGAAGCCGTTTGTGCAAATGGTCCAGATTGGAGAGGTATTACCCTTCGATGTGGCCGATATGAGAACAATTGAATTTGACTATAGAGATTTGGACAGCGTCGAAGAGGCGGTAGAAAAAATACGCGACCAGGTTCGGGCCCTCGAAAGTGACCCTGAATCGCTCAGTACTCCGCTATCGTTTGCCGTTCAGCTTCAGGAGTTGAGAGGAAGCGGGAGTTCGACTGATAGAAGGTTTGCTGAGATCCTTGAAAGCTTGCGGCAGCTGACTAGCAAATCAAGTCCGACGCGAACGCGACCTGTCGCTAGCCCGTCTTTGCTGGCGATGAGAAGACTGGTGGAGAAACTGGCCCGGGACGGACGGGTCGGCGTCGCGGATCTTGAGGCCCTCTTGGTATCGGGGATTTCTTCACCGCAGAAACGTTGGATACAAGAGATGATCTCGCTAGTTGCTGGCGGAGAAGGCGAGAGTGGTCACCTACACGCTGATCTTATCTTGAGTGAAGATGACTAATTCCATCGTTCATATGTGGAGCCCACGTACTTGTCCAAGTACGTGGGCTCCGGCTGGCTAAAACTAGCCTTTCTTGCGGCGTGCCTTGACCGATCGGCGGGCGAGCGAGGAGAAGCAGGCGCTACGGGCATTCTCGGCGCGGCGGGCGCGCTCGAGCGGGTGCAGCTTGCCGTCTGGGTCAACTTCCCGCTCGAATCGGTCGAGGAACTTCGCCCGCGCCGCGGCCGTCCGGGCGGCTCGGTCGGGTGTCTTGGCCCATGACGTGTGGGCCGCGATCCGGGCGATGAGGATGCGTTCGTTCGGGTCGGTCGCGGCCATCACAAGATTCGTCCTTTCTGGTCTAGCGGTTGGGGCGGGTGAGGGGTCGAAATCGGGCGATCGGGCCGGATACGGCTCGGCGGTCGGGAGGTCGCTAGGGTGCGTTTCCCCAGGTGGGCGGGCCGATCGGGCGCTAGAGGGGGTGCTAGACCTAGCGGGCGCCGCCGCTAGGTCTAGCGGCCTGTCGGGGCCGCTCATCGGGTCCGCCGCCCGATCGCGTCGGTGATCGCCTCGCGGGTGACACCGCGCCGGTTGACCGTCTTGCCGTCGATCCACTTGTGGATCTGGACGGTGGCCACCTTGTGCGGCTTCAGCGCGGCGGAGAGCTGTTCCGGCACCCACCCGCCGTAGACGTCGGGGCGGAGTTCGGCGAGCGCGGCACAGATCGTTTCCGACCATTCCTTGTCGCCGGTCATGACAGCCGCGACGTCGTCAAGAATCGAAAACGTCGGCGCCTTCGGCGCCGCTATCTCGCCCGCCGCTTCCCCGGCGAGGCGCCCGATCTTGACCCGGGCGGCGCGTGCCCGTTGGGCCACGGCGTCCGCCGCGATGGTGTCGATGTAGGCGGCTCGGGTGATAAGCGGATCGTCGGCGGCGCCGACGAGATAGCCGATTCCCCGGTCGCTCGGGCCGAAGGTGGTTGCCCGGACGCCGTTCTTGTACATCGACGTCCCGAGGATCATGTCGTTTTCGACCTGGCCCATGACCCGAAGGCAGAACCGGACCGACACGTTGGACGAAACCCCGGTGGGCAGACTGGCGGCGTCGGGCCGCTGGGTCGCCAGGACGAGAATCACCCCGAGCGCCCGGCCCAGCTTGATGATGTCGACGGCGAGTTCTCCCGCTTCCTTCCCATGCTCGGGGTGGCTGAAAAGGTTCTGGCATTCATCGATCACCGTCACCAACGGGTGAAGGCCGAGCGCCCGCACGTCCGCGAGCGCGCGAGTAACCTTCCCATCCGGGTTGTCGGCGCGCGGCACCCGTCGCAGGATGTCCGCGCGGCGGCGTATCTCGTCGCGCAGGTTCCGGAGCGAGGCGAGAACCTCGAGGATCGTCCCGTCGTCAAGCCCGGTGGCGTAGCGGTGCGCGACGTGAATAGCGCAGTCGAGATCACCGGTGCCTTTCAGGTTGTACACCCAGAGTTCCGCGGTCGGGTCGAGGGCCGCGGCCAGAACGATCACGCGGACGGCCGCGGTCTTCCCGGCGCCGGGCAGGCTCCCGATCAGGATGTTGTTCTCGGCGAGCACGATCGTCACCGGACGGCCGCGTGGGTCGAACCCATACGGTACGGGGGCGAACAGGTCGGTCCGCCCGACGCGCAGCAATGGCCATTCCGGGGCCGGCGCGCGGGACATGTCCTCATCGCCCACCCAGAGCACCAACCGGCCCGCGTGGGCATCGGTCGCCGGCTCGGGCCAGACGGCGCCGAGCGGCCGTCTGAGGCCCGACGCGAGGCGTTCCCGGCGCTCGGCGATGTCCGCGACCGTCACGCCGTACGGGAGGTCGATGTCCGCCCGCCATCCCGGCCCGTCGCGGGTGATCGGCGCCGGGAACGCGACCATCGTTTCCTTCCCGCGTCCACGGTTGATCTCGGCGATGCCGAGCGACTCGAGCGCCCGGATCACAACATCGGCCGTAAGTCGGGTCACCTTCGGCGGGACCACCGCGCGGGCGATCCACGGCCGATCCTCGGGCACGCCCGCCATCCCGCACGTGACGACCGCCGCGACGATGAGCGCGAGGCGGCCGAGCGCGGGCGCGACGACCAGGAGCGCCGCCGCGAGACCGATCCCGCCGAGCGCCGGGAGGGCGACCAGGGTGCGCGCCCGTACCCGCCGGTCCCGCTGTCGGGACAGGCGTAGGTAGTCGTCGGGATCGTGGCGCTGGGCGGCGGCGCGGCGGATACCGGCGCCTTCGGCGTCGGTCCACCACGCCAGTCCGCGCCGGGCGAGCGAGGCCAGGCCGGACGGGCAGTAGCGCAGCAGTCGGCCCGCGTACAGCGGCGTCCGGACCGCGTGGAACGCGACGGCGTACCCGATGTTGGCGACGTTCCACCGCAGCACGCGCCCCACGGCCGCCCAGGATTGCGCCCAGGTGGGGAGGATGGGCCGCCGCTGGCCGCGCGGACCGATGATCCATTCGCGGCGGCGTCCGGGCGGCGGGTCGACCAGGACCACGGGGGCGCCGCCGGGAGCCGGCTCCCACCATCCCGGGGGAACCGGCGCCACGGCGGCGCCGGGCGGCTCGGCCTTCGCCAACGGGTCGGCCGACGACTGGCCCGGCGCGCCCGGCCGGGCGGGCGTCGGCGCCGCGGACGGGGGAACGGCCGGGACGCCCGGCGTTGGGTGCTCGCCCTCGCCGCGCCCGGCGGCGTCGGCGGCCGGCTCGGGGGCGGACGGGAGTTCCAGATAGGGCCGGACGTTGGGCACCCACCCGCCCCGGCTCTCGCTGTTCTCGGACACGGAAATACTCCATTGCTAGTAAGCAAAACATGAGGGAAAGGAAGTCGGTCGGGGTGGCGCCGCGACGCGGCGCCACCCGGCGGACCGCGAATTAGAGAGTGGAGATCATGTGTGTGACGTTGTCCAACATCTGCTGAATCATCGGGGCGAAACTCGTCTGCGCGAGCATGAACCCGAACACGATGCAGATAACCGCCGCCGACGCGGACAGGCGGTAGGTCGATCGCACCAGCAGGGCGACGATCACGCCCAGGGCGAGGGTGAAACTGACAGTGATAATCACAGGTCAAGTCCGATCACGAGTCGGTCCACGGCCTCGCTGAACCGGGCGAACGAGTCGCCCACGGCCGCTGTGGCGTCGCTCCACTCCTGGAACGCTGAGATCTCCGCGGACCGCGCGGCGTGCCACGCCAGCCACGCCCGATCCTCCCGCGCGATGGCGGCGGCGTAGTCCCGTTCGTAGGGGGCCAGCTCCTCAATCCCGGAGTCCACATCCGGCTCGTCGCGATTCGCAAACATTGTCGACGGTCCTTCCAATCGGCTGGGGCGGCGTATCCGCCCGACACCCGAAATAGTCGGCTCACCCACGTGGGTAATACTCCCCGTAAAACTGGCGGAAAACCCGGAGCACTTCCGGTGGTGCGAACAGGTGCCGAACCCGGCCGACCTCCGGTGGGAAAGTGGGGGCAGAACCGGGGGCAGAACTGGGGGCGGATCGGGTGTCATCGCAGGTCGCGGCCACCGTGGCGCCCGGGTGGCGCAGACAAGTGGGACCGGCCGCTTGCTGCTGTTAGCGCGCCGCAAGCGCTGCTCAGGGGCGAATGACGGGCGGCCGGTTCGAGCCCGTCTCGTTCATCACGTGACGATCGACGAAGGTTGCTCTACGATCTCCGTATGACCGTTCGTCACGTGACGACCGATGAGCCCATCCCGGCCGGGCCATGCGCGGTGTGCGGGAACCCCGTCCCGCCCGCTCCGGCCCGGGGTGGCCGGTCGCGCGACTACTGTTCGCGGGCCTGTCAGCAAGCGGCCTACCGTGCCCGCCAGGCCGCGCGGACGCCGCCGGCCGATCCGGCGTCGGTCGGCGCGCTTCTGGGCGCCGTGCGGGCGCTCGGCGTCGTTCTTGACGCGGGCGGGACACCCGAGCCGGCCCAGGTCGAGGCGGTACGCGACGAGACCGCGGCCTTGTTCGCCCGGCTCGGCGCCGAGCGTCACGTGACGACCGCCGCGCCCACCGCGCCCGCCGGGCCCGACATCGCGGCCACCCCGACCCGGGCCGCCGAGCCGTCATCGGCGCCGGTCGGTCATCACGTGACGACCGATGGTCCGGCTCGGCTGGACTGGGGAGCGGAAGCCGGGCAGCCGGTACGAGTGCGCGGCGGGCGCCGCCTGGTCGCGCTCAGCATGCCCGCGAGCGCCGCCGTCCGCGCGGTGGTCGAGGCCAAGCTGACCGGCGAGACGTACGCAATGATCCCGGACGACTACTACTCCGACGGATCGGCCGTCATGCTCTGCGGCGTCCGGCTCGGCGCCATCCGGCCGACCAGGGTAGGCGCGAGCGAGCGCCGCGCGTGGGTGCCCTGGGGGACCGATCTCCGGCCGGTGCGGCAGAAGCCCCTACGCACGCGGAAGGACGCCGCCGACGCACTGGTCGACCACTACCGGGACCTTGCCAGTCGCGCCCGACCGGCCGTAGTCCCCCCGATCATCACGTGATGATCGACCGCGCACGGTGGAACCAGACGGACGTCACACGGCAAGCCGGAAGGAGTGTCGCGCTGTTCACAGCTAAACGCAGGCAAACGTGGGAATCTGTGTCTTGTCCGTCCCGGGGCCGATCGTCCCCAGTACCAACCCGGGATGCCGACTCACAGGAGAAAGGGAGGGACTGGCAGGGGACAGCAGGGGCAGCGTAGCCACGCCTCTGCCACCGGTCATGTCCACTACCGTTCACCCGTCCGCTTCGGGCATCCCCGCGCTGTGTACGCACCTACGGCGCGCGTTCCGCAAGGGTGCCCACGCCGCCGAGCTCCTGACCTACACGCCCGACGTGATCGACATGGTGTGCCCTGGGCCACCGGAAACGATCTATGAGCGGGCGGTCCGGGCCGAGCACGCCATCACGGCGGCGGTCGAGGCGATGGAGCCACCCCGCGACGCGATCATGGGGACTCTGCTGTGCCTCCGGCCGCGGACGATGGGGGTAGCGCTCGACCGGCGCCGCGCGCAAGCCGCGCGGGCCGCCGGGGTCACGACGGAGACCTTCCGCCGCGAGCGCCAGCACGAGCAAGTGATCGTGTTGGACCTGGCCCTACGGCTAGGCATTCCCCGCACCGCGTAGCGGACCGTACCGATGCCCCGGCCCTCGAACTTTGGGGCCGGGGCGTCGCCGTGTTGGGCCGCTTGCTATAAAGCTTGCTGTAGCTAGCAACGCGGTCGCGGGGGGTTTCGCCCCGGCCGCGCTGGCAGAGGTCAAGCCCAGGGCCGCGGCAAGGTAGCACTACGAGTCGATCACATCACGCAAGTTCTTCGATCGCGCGCCGCGAAACCGGCGTGGTCGATCACGAAACCCTTGCGGCGGCTGAACTTTTCGACATCATCAGCATCACCGCGCGAACGGAATCTGACTACTCAGGGTCGCGGAACGTCGCGCGTTGCGATCTCGCCGCGGCCCTGGGTCAAGCCCCTTCCGGGCTGAATGGCAGGTCAGCGACGGTTGACCAGCGATAGACCTTCTCGTCGCGGTTCAGGTCAATCAGCTGTACCGACCGGATCGGGACGGCCAGCGTGACAGGCTCGACCCGGGCCAAGGCTTCCCGCAGCGGCCCGGCGGGCACGCTCGAGTTCGAGTAGGCGACGGTCACGTGCGGGACGAACCCGTCGGCCGGTTCGGGCACTCGTTCAGCCCCCCAGACGTCGGCTATGGCCTCCCGGACCGTGTCCCGGACCTCCTCGAACCCGGACCAGGGCCGGACGTTGAACATGACACCTTCCGGGTCGGCGTCGACCGGTCCCAACTCGACCTCGAACGGCGTCAGCCGCGCGCACCGGACGCGGGCCGCTTCGGCGATGGCGCCGATGTCGTCCCGGCTAACCTCGTCGGTAAAGCCGACACCTTGCATGGTCAGGTGAAGTCCCTCGTCCGGGACCGGGTCGAGGGAAGGCAGGGTGAGCCGGTCCCGGTAGTACCGGGCGAGTTCGACGACGACCGGCGAACGGTCGAACGTCACGTGGAACGTGTAGTGCGACCGGCCGACCCGCCAACCGGGACGCCACCAGAAGTGATCGCGCATCCGTTCCAGGTCGGCGAACGAGGCGGCGCGGGCCGCGTAGTGGTCATCCTCGCGGGTCGGCATGGTCGGCAGGCTAACCGGCCGGAAGAGCCGGCGGCGCGGCGCGGTGCCAGTCGGTCGCGAGTGCCGCTAGGTCCCGCATGGGGGCTGTGGAAAGGAACCGGCGGCCGGACTGGAGGACCTGGCCGGTGCGGGCGGCGAGGGTGGCCGTGGGCCGCTCGACGGAGATTTCCAGGGCTTCCACGACGATGCTCGCGGCGGCCGCGGGCTCGTCGTCCGCGAGGTAGGTCAGGGCAACGTCGAGGCGGGTGAGCGACCGCGGCCCGGACATGCCCGCGGCGTCGAACCGGCTCAGGGCCGAGAACGCGAATCGGCGGGCGTCGGTGAAGCGGCCCAGCGAGACGAAGGCGGTCGCGATGTTCCCGTCGATCCGGGCCGAACAGTAGCCGTCGATGGCCACGCAGGCGCTGACTCCGCCGTGTTGGTACGGGCGGGCCAATGTCTGGGCGCGCTCGACGGCCGCCATGACGGTGTGGGCGTCGCCCAGTCGCGCGGCGGCGCGTGCCTGTCCCTGGGCGAGCAGCCGCGCCTCCTGCGATCCGCCGCGGGCAAATCGGAGACCGGCCTCCGCCAGCCCAAGGCATTTGAGGTAGTCCCCGGCGTAGTACTCGGCGAGCGCCTGAGTGGCGCGTACCCACGCGCGGATCTCGTTGTTGTCGGCCATGTCGGCGAGCTGGAATGCATCGTCACAGTACGCGTGGGCCGTGGTCAGATCACCCCGGTCGATGGCCAGCGAGCCGAGCAGGTTGGACAGCCGGGCCGCGACAGCGAACAGCCGCGCTCGCTGCCGGAGCGTTTGCCGGCCGTCGAACAACTCTTCAACCCACGCCCGCTGTTCGACCAGACGCGGGATCAACAGGTTCGGGCCGGTCAGCTCGTACTCGTCCACGACGCTGACCGTCATCCGTTCGAGCTGGGTCAGGACCGTGTCCGAGACGTTCGACGAACCGGCCCGCCGCATCCGGTCCACGATCTTCATCGTCGGCTCGAAGAGGCTGGGCACCGTCGAACTGGCCGCGGGCTCGGATGGCAGACCGGCCCGGAGGCCAAGGCGTTCCGGCGTCGCCCGGAACAGGCGGCACAGAAGATCAGGATAGGGCGGGCGTGGGACGGCGCTGCCGCGTTCCCAGCGCGAGACAAGGTTCCCGTCCACGCCGACCCGCAGGTTCAGCTCCTCCCACGCGACGGCGGCCAGGGCTTCCGCGAGCTGCCGCTGAGAGAGCCCGGCCGCGCCCCGTCGGCGGCGCAGTTCGGCGCCGAAAGCGGTTGTCGCTGTCATGGCCTCCCCGTTCGTCAGGAGGACGGTAGCCGCTCTACCGCACAGTGTGAACGAGACGAGCCGGTCGCCTAGGCGTTCAGTCCCGCGTTCGTGTGCGCGCCTACCCGGTGGCCTACAGCGGCGCCGAGCTTGCCTCGGGGCATTCGCGGAACCGTCTCAGGTGTCGGGCAGACCGCCCGCTCATCTCAGCGAATGCCGAACGGGGAGGGACCGGATGACGATTCTCGACCAGACAGAGGCCCGGCGCGGCCTGGACGTGGAAGACGACGACCCGCTGACGGACGACCCCGCCAGCGGCGACGAGCCGTCGAACGACCCGGATGACGACGATCAGCCCGGCGAAACGCCGGCCGTTGGTGATGCCGCGCGGGGTGACATCCCTGGCGGGGCTGAGGCGGCGCCGGTCCTGTGGGTTGTCCTGATCCCGGCCGGGATCGGTCGGCCCCGGCAGGCCCGGGGTCCGTTCGCCGACCCCACCGACGCACGGGCCTACGGTCGCGAGCTGGGCGGAGGCTACGAAGTGGTCGAGTTCGGGTTCGCGACCGTCCCCACCGCGCTGCCGGGACGCATGGCGCTCGACGCGCTGGCCGCGCAAGGGCGGCGTGCGCTGGGCGTTCTGGCCGCGTCGGTCGCGCAGGACCAGGGGCGGACCACGATCGAACGGGCCGCCGCGGCGGAGGGCACCGACACGAGCGGCCAACCGTTCAACACGGACGCCTTCAGCCGGACGTGACCGGCGCCATCCCGCCGGGTTGTCGCCCTGGCGGCGCCTCCGGGCTGTCTCCCATGATCGTGCCGGCCCGGCCGCGGTGTCAGGACACTCATCCCGCACCGGGCCGGCACAACTCCTCAACCCGCCACGACCAGGCGTAGGGCAGACCCGGGCTTGGTCCGGGATGAGGAGCACGCCCCCGCCCGTCGACCTGCCCGGAGGGATCATCGCCCTCCGATGACCGGGCGGGGGCACCCGAGTCTGCGTCCGGCAACCCCGTCAACCCGCCGGACGCCCCTGGTCCACCCACGTGGCTTGTGCGTCTGGCGGCGTGGGTGGGCCTCCTCGGTGCCCGACCACGTCCCCCCGGCCGGCGCGCGGCAGTGGCGTGCGCCGGGTCGGGCACCGACGCCCGTCCGTCCCGCTGGCCGTTCGGGACGGACGGGCACCTTTCGCCCCCGGGTCGGGCCGCGGCACCCAAGGCCCGGGGGCGAAAGGTCCCCCCGATGGTCAGCGACAGCGCTGAAGGAGACGAAGACCGATGACGTACCAGGCTCCCGGTATCACGGTGCGGTCCGAAGGCGGAACGTCCGTCGTCACGGCCGACCAGGGAGCGAGCGCCCTGCACCTAGCGAACACGATCACCTTCGCCGTCTCGCCGTCCTGCGCTCTGGACAAGGTCGAGACCGACGAGAACGGCCGGCTCGTCCTGACCTTCGTCGCGGGAACCGCAGCGTTCGTCGTTACCCCGCTCGGCCGGTGCACCGTCCCGGCCGACCCTCCCCGTGCCCGGCGGCCGACCGGATGACCGTTCGTCATCCCTTCCCGCCGGCTCGGCCGCGCCGACCGAAGGACCGATCCCTCATGGCCACGGCCCCCGAGCCGCTACACGGCACGACCGCCGCGTATACCGCCGTCCACTACGTGCTCCGCGGCGTGGGTGGGCGGCTCGGTTACCTGTGCGAACGGACGACCAAGAAGCCGATCTTGACCACGCGGAAGCCGGTCACCTGCCGGTTGTGCCTCGCTGCGGCGAGCGCCGGGCCGACGCCCTGACCGCGCCGCCGGGGCAGGCTCGGCGGGACGCGTGTAGGGCCACCCCCGAGCGTCCGGGGGTGGCCCTACCATCGATCCGATCTCCGTGGATCAGCGCGCCGTTTCCGCCGCGCGAACCCGGTGAAGCCAGCTCACCAGCGTGATGACCGCGTCCGCGTCGGAGAACGTGACGATCCGTTCGATGAGCGCGCTGTCGCCGGCGCCGAGCGCCACGCCGGCGAGCGCGGCCCGCAGGAGACGGCGCCCAGCGGGCCGGGGGACGAACAACGCCGGTAGGACTTCGATCGGGCCTGACGGGATCGCCTCGTGATCGGGGATCGGGACCGGGTCGCCCGTTCGTAAGGACTGGACGCTCTCACTGTCGCCGGGGTCGGGCACACTGCGCATAGGTTCCGCTCCTGCGTACTCAGGGGTGGGGCTCAGGTTCCCGGGCGGTGTTGGCGCACCCCTGGGAACCGTGTGGATGGGCGTGACACTAGTTCACTAGTCCTGTAGTCCACAACTCCCGCAGGTCAGGAGTAGGTGTCTACACTCCCCGTCGTGGCCACCGAGCTAGAGATCATGGCGGTTGCGGAGATCGCGCGGGCGCTGGGCATCTCGGCCGGTCGCGTCCACCAGCTCATCCGCACCGACGAGACGTTCCCCGCGCCCGGCGCGGTCCTGTCGGTCGGGAAGATCTGGCGTACCGCCGACGTCGAGGCGTGGGCGCGACGCCACGGCCGCACCTTCACCCCCGGCCCGTAGCCCGCGCGCCGTCGCCTCGCGGCGCCCGCCGCCGATCCGGCGGTGTCCCGAACGCCGGAACGTTGGGGCGGAGCGTGACAGACTGGCACCTCGTGGTCTCCCTGTCGCCCGGCCCGGCGCGCCGCCCGTCCCGCTCCGCCAACGACGGCCGCGATCGTCACGTGACGACCGCCCGCGTCGCGGCCGTCTGACCGGCGATGGCGTGGCGGGAAGCCGAAGCACTCGAGGCGGCGCGGACGGTGTTGGCGTCGCTGGGCGCGCCCGACGCGAAAACGGTCCTGGCCCGGTTCGGCCAGAATGCGCTGTACGCCGTCCCTGAATTGCGGTTGCTGCTACGGGTGGCCCGCCCCACGACCGCGCCTAAGAAGATCACACGGATGGTGGCGTTCGCCCGCGCGCTGTCCGCGGCCGGTATGCCTACCGCGCTCCCGGCCGACCGGCCCGATATTGACCAGCCGATCGTCCTTCCCGGCGGCATCGTGAGCTTGTGGGACCTCTACGACGCCGACCCCCGCTGTACGGTCACCCCGGCCGACCTGGGCGGCATGCTGCGCCGGTTCCATGACACGGCCGCGCCGCTCGAGGATCTGGTCGAAACGTGGGAGCCATTGGCGATGATCCGGGCACGCCTCGCCGCGGCCGAACGGGACGGGATCGACGGGGCGCTACTCGAGCCGCTCCTGGGCCAGCTCCGGTTCCTCGAGTCGGCGCTCCCGGATCTCGTCTCTCGGCTCGGCGTCGGGGTGATCCACGGCGACGCGCATTTCGGGAACGTGCTGTGCCTACCGGGCCACGACCTCCGGATTATCGACTTCGACGAAATCTCCATCGGCCCGCGAGAGTGGGACCTCGTCCCGGCGCTGGTCACCCGCCGCCGGTTCACCATGTCGGACACCGACTACCGGAGCTTCGTCGACGGCTACGGCTACGACATCAGCACCAGCCCGGACGCGCCTACCTTCATCGCCCTACGGGAAATGGGCATGACCACCTGGCTACTCCAGCAGTACGGCGCCGATGATCTGATCGACGCTGAGATACGCCACCGCATTGCCACGATCACCGACAGACCCCCGGAGGTCGCCCGATGGAGGGCGCGCTGACCCAGCGACCCGAACCACTCTTCGACCCGATCATTAACCGGCCGATTCATCGGCTCTCGACCGTCGTGGCGACCGGCGCGGAAACCCCCGATCCGCTCGAGGCCATCGGCCGTCCGCCCGGTGAGTTCCTTCGGCTCGGCCGGCTCGGCGCGTTCTACGCCCGTTCCGAGCGCCAGCTACCCCGGGTCATGCTCCGCGAAGCGGTCGACGTGACCGGCCTGAAGTTTCGCCGCTGGACCCAACCCGCGAGCGCTGTCCGGCAAGCATTCGTGTGGGCCTTCGACGTCCCGGCCGGGCCAATCGTCATGGTCTTCACCATCGACGTATCCTGTGACCTCCTCGAGCTGATCCCACTCCTCGAGGACTGCTATTACGACGACATCACCATCGCCAACGAAACTGTCGCGGACACGGTCGAGGTAATGCTACAGAACGCCGCCCCGACGGTCGGCCGTCTCTCCTTGCGGGCGGACGACCAGCGCCACCAATTCGTCTTCACCTCCGGCGCCGCGGCGTCCGCGTCAGACGACCTCCTGCAACGCCTGATCTACCGGGCCGATCTCGACTGGCGACCGGAACACTCCTCCATCTGCTTCCCCGGCGAACTCAACCGCCGCCCGACCAGCCGAGCCGCGATGGGCGCCTTCGTCTCCGTCCTGGCCGGGCAGCAAGACTACATCGAGAATTGCGCGCTCCTGTCAGCCGTCCAGATCGTGTCCGCCATGGCCAAGGTCCGGGACATCCGCGCCGACGCATACGCCTCGCTTATTGATCTCCGCCGATTGGCCTCCGACCGGCCCGGCATGCGAACCAGCACACGCCGCGCGGCGCTGACCCAGATAGCCGACGCCGCTGCCCGCCAAGAACTCCAGCTCACATTCGGAGTGGAGACCGCTCAAGAAATCGGTATCCTCGTCCCATCTCTACGAGTTGATGAATATCATCGCCAATTGGCCGGATGTACCGGGCTCGGTGACAATATCCACACTGTATCCGGCATGGTCAACCGCTTAATCTCAGTTATTGCAAGCGAGAAAGCGTCGCAAGACGCCTACGACGTCCGCCGGGATGACCTCCGACGACTCCGATGGGGCATCGCCGTCGGAATTCTTTCGGTTGTAGCCGTCCCTATTGGCATCATCCTCGGTTACTTTGGCGGCAACTATCCGCAGGTCAATCCTCGCGCGTCGATGTTTTCGTGGCATCAGTACCACGATATGTATCTCACCGTGCTCGGATTGATCGTGTTCTCGGTGGCGGTCTTTGCTGTACTTATGATTCGGGAGCGGCGCGAGCTTCGAAGAATTAACGGATAGCCTGTCTTTCAGGAACTAATACTGCGCGCTACTCGTGCTGACTCTTTTACCACTGCCGCAATGAGATTTTTATCTTCCTTGAGTATTAAGCTCCAGTCCATAACGTAGGGATCTGTTGATCCTGCCCCGCAGAGTTGTGCGTATTCCTCTACATCATGAACAATCTTTTCGATAAGAATTCTGATATCGCGGATTGAACTATCAGTAAAATGGGCTACCAGCTCGCGTTTATGTTTCAACAGCACGGGAACGGCCGCGCCACGAACGCTTGACGTCCAATCAAGCATTTCTTTGTAAGAATTTACGATTCGCGAGGCAAAGTGCTCGATCCCCCCGGCGTCGCCGGGAACACCCGGGGGGCCGAAGATCTCCTCCACTGATATTGAGCTTATAAGTCGATCCAGGTTCTCGATGATCGAGACGAGATCTGTCATCCTATTGGTGAGAAATCTGTCCGCTTCTGCTTCGCTCGCGTACGTCGTTGTCTGCGGCGCGTAGCCGGCTCGGTGATCTCGCCAGGCTCCGTCATGCTCTTGTATCCCTTGCTTGAGGATACCTCCGAACAGTAAAAATTCCCATGCTGGGGGCCGAACTCTGAGTAGCTCGTCCCGATCCTTCGTATCCTGCGGAACGGCTAGGAATCTGTTATTTTCGGCCGGAGAATATTCAACATTGTTTAGCTTTGCTAGAATGAGGGCCGCGAGTTCGGAGTGGGTTGTGGTGCGGAGGTCGATAAAAGCGACGGTGTCGCGGAGGCCGGGAATTTCTGTATCGTCGAAACGGGCGGGAAGGATGTATTCGTAACCCTCCCGGAGGGCTCGCGCCTGTGCGCTTCTTGCCTCGTGGCTAGTCCAAACCTTGCGGGCATAATCGGCCGAAACGAATATCACGCAGTACCGTGCCGCACGCCGGTAAACCCAATCGAGATGCTGGTATAGATCCTTGCCCCAAAGGCTTGCCTGTTCGTATTCATCATAGAATACTTTAGCGTCGCTGGCGCGCAGAATTTTGGCGACCTCGCCAACGTACATTCGCTGCTCACCAGCATGAGATAGGCATACATCGTACTCAAACATCGTTGCTCCCCAGCGCGCTGTATGGCGCAAAAGTTTACGGGGGCCGCTCGGGAGGCGCGGCGGCCGGGGGCCGCTCGGGAGGCGCGGCGGCCGGGGGCCGCTCGGGAGGCGCGGCGGCCGGGGGCCGCTCGGGAGGCGCGGCGGCCGGGGGCCGCTCGGGAGGCGCGGCGGCCGGGGGCCGCTCGGGAGGCGCGGCGGCCGGGGGCCGCTCGGGAGGCGCGGCGGCCGGGGGCCGCTCGGGAGGCGCGGCGGCCGGGGGCCGCTCGGGAGGGCTACCCGAAGAGTCGGGACCTGAGGCGCGGGCCGCGTGGTACCTTCGGATCGAAGACATTCCGCTTTGCGGCGGTTCGTTGCCAGAGGTCGTGCGTTTTCGCTGGTCAGCACAGCGCTAAGGCGTTTTGTCCTGAAAAGCGGAAGGTCGGCGGTTCGATCCCGCCCCTGCCCACCTCGAAGATCGATATAGCCTCTGAGCTGCGGTTTCTCTCCGTGACGGCAAACGATCTGTCGCGATCTCTTCCTAGCATGCCGCTATGCGAGCGACTAACTCACCAAGGCCGGTCCCCTCGGGAACACCCCTGGCGGGCCTGCGCGACTCCTGGACCCTGAGCCTCGAGGCTCGCAATCTGTCACCGAAGACGATCAGAACCTACCGGGACGCGGTCAACGACCTACTGCGCCACCTGGAGGCGACCGACGGCCCCGACGCGCCGGAGGACCTACGCCGGCGGCACATCGAGGGCCTGCTGGTGGCGATGCGCGAGCGGGGCCTGAGCGCGTCGATGCTGTCGCTGACCTACCGGGCGCTGCAGCAGTGGATGAAATGGATGGTGGGCGAGGAGGAGATCGAGACCAGTCCAATGGCCGGGATGAGCGCGCCGATCGTGCCGGACATCCCCGTACCGATCGTGCCGGAGGGGGATCTGAAGAATCTGCTCGCGGTCTGCGCGGGGCGGGATTTCGTTTCCCGCCGGGACACGGCGATGATCCGTATGTTCCTCGACACCGGCGGCCGCCTATCGGAAGTCGCGCTACTGAAAATCGATGATGTCAGCCTGGGCCGTGACGCCAACCTGGCCCGGGTTCTCGGGAAAGGCCGCCGCAGCCGGGATCTGCCGTTCGGCGCGAAAACCGCCCAGGCCCTCGACCGGTATCAGCGGGTGCGCGCCCGGCACCGGTATGCGCATCTGGACGCGCTCTGGCTGGGAATATCGGGTGGTCCTATGACCGCCTCCGGCCTGTATCAGGTGATCCGCCGTCGCGCGAGGCAGGCCGGGCTGCCACCAATGCACCCACACCAGCTTCGCCACACCTTCGCCCACAGCTGGCAAGTGCGCAATGTTGCATCTGATGCAACATTCGACAGTTTCTGCGATTGCGCTGTGGCAGCGCGTTTAGCGCCCGCCTGGTCCGCCGGAGCGCTCAGCTTCCAGCCGCCTGACCTGCTGTGACTGGCCGGCTGTTGCATTGGGTGACGCGATGTTGCATCGACTTCTGTTGGGTTGGGCGCATCGATGTTGCGCTCGACGCAAAGGCTCATCGAGGAGCGGGCTGACTCGACAGCCATCTCCGGTGAGCATGCCGGGCGCGAGATCGCCTGTGGCGCAGGAGAATCCGGACTTCGGCAGCTTCGCGACGTGCGGAGCGCCTGTCATCGAGTCTCGCTCTCGCCCGGATCGATCAAGGCTCCGTCGAGGAACTCGAGGCGGTACGAACATTGCTGCCTACCAGTTTGTCCGAAGGAGGCGCGGAGACAGACCTGATGCGCCTGGCCGGCTGGAAAAGCCGAACCATGGTCAGCCGCTACGCGGCGTCGGCCGCGGACGAACGGGCCCGCGAGGCCTACCGACGGCGGATGTCACCCGGAGATCGGATCTGATGCGGCCGGGCTGCCCGGGCTGGGGCGCGGCTATCGCCCTCGGCGCCGGGCGCGGGAGCTGGCGAGGGCCAGCCGGGTCATGTGCTCGCGGACGGCGGCGTCGACGCGCCGCGCCCGTTCCGCCGGGTCGAGGTCGGGCGGCAGGTCGAGGTCGGTGGCGAGCCGGTTGCGCAGGCCCTCCTGGCCCCGGCGGGCGGTCGGCCCGGGATCTTCACGTGCCCACCGGGCCAGCGCCGCCAGCCGCGCGCGCTGGCTGCGCTGCGCTGGTGTCAGCCGCCGCGGGGCCGGCTCGTCCGCGTCGTCGCCGGCTGGTTCGGGGGGATGCGGCATTATGCCTCCCGATTCCGAGCGCGCGACGGGGCGCCGCGCTCAGCGCGTCGCCGCGCGGTCGCGACGGTGTCCCGCGCTCGCAGCACCTCGACCATCGGGATGTCCGCGTCCAGCGCTACCGCTCGCATCGCTTCCTCGGCGGTAAGCCCGGTCGCGACCCGCTGCCCGCAGGCGTCCACGAGTAGGTGCCGGCGCTCCGCGCCGTCGCGGGCGTCGGCGACCCGCTGCCGAAAGCTGTAGGCGCCCGGGTCCGTGGCCGGAGGCCAGGCCGCGTCGGCGCGTCGGCGCGCCGCCCGCCGCTGAGCGGCGGTCGTCCCACCCATCACCACATTGCCGGCGTCGGTGCGTAGGGCTTGCGCACGGCAGGGGGAGATCAGTGCGCAGGCGGCGCACAAGGCGAGGGCTTCATTCCGGGCTCGGCGGGACCAGCCGGATCGGTCGAAAAGCTCCCACCGGCCCGCGCACGCGACTTGGCCGTCGGAAGCATCAGGGGCCCTGGGGAAAAGCGTGGTGGCAGATCGGGGAACCGCTGTTGATTTCACGGATCGAGAGTGATGTTCTCGCTCATCGAGTCGGTCACCGTCACGATCATCGCGGCGCAGCCACTGCCCGCGACCAGCAGCGAGAGGCCTCGCGGAATCATCGGCCGATCATCAGACCGCTCATCGCGATCACCGGCGATTCTGGTCGGAACCGAGATGCTCACGCAGCTTGCGCAGAGTCGAGGCGTAGACCCGCCGGGTACCGGCCGTCTCGGATGATCGAACGTGGAGCGGAAGGCCGCGATCGCCTCGGCGACAGTGGGGTCCCGGCTCGCGGTCGCAGCGGCCGGATGTCGCCCATGGCCACCCTCTGCCCGCTATCCGAGAGAAAAGCACCGGGAGTCGGCCCCGCGTGAGGACACCGTCCGCCCAGGTCGCGGACGTTACCGCTTAAAAATCGGACGTTTTCCGCGATATCCAGACCGCATAGTTAAAGATCGAAAGCTTTCGGCGGCGCTGGCGCTCGGTCAGAGAGCTGCTGCGCGGTCGCCCTGTGTCGGGGTGGCCGTCGCCGAGCACCCGCCGACGGCGGGCAAGAGCGTCCTCGTCCAAGGCGTGAGCGCACGGATCTGCGTGCCGTGTACGAGGCGAGTCCACTGGCTCAAGTCTTGGCCAAGACATGCTCTCTAGCCGAGGCCGAGGAGGTCGTTCGCGCGGCCTACGGCGCGTCAGAGATTGACCACGAACGCCAAAAGGCCGTTCGCCTGCGCGCCCGCGCGGTGGAACCCGACCGGGAGGGGATCGCGGACCGGGCCGCCGCGTTCCTCGACGAGGCTGCCCGGCGGGGCGTTGACCTCGTGACCTGTCGCCGGATCGCCGAGGGCGTCACCGCGGTCGGTGTCGAAATGTCGGCTCTGCGGGCGGCGCTGGCCAGGAGGCCTTCCCGCTGTGGTCGACGCGGCCGGTGCCGCCACGGGGCGACCACAGCGATGGGCCGGCGCGGGCGGCGGGGGATGACGGAGACATGTCCGGCGGATCGTAGGGTGCCGTTGTCCGGACGGCCACGACGGAGGGAACCGTGATCCGCACACGCCTACCCGGAAGGCTTCCTGCGCGTCTCGGAACGGGAGGCGGTGACGCCGATCCTGTCGTTCACCTCCGCCGAGGCCTTCGGCTGCGGGGTCTGGCTCGGACCGGCCGGCGCGGCTCGGCTGATCGAACACGTCCGCCAGTGCTACGCCACGTCACGGAAGATCGAGACGGTCGCGGCGGTCGAAGCGCTTCCGGTGCTCCACGGCCGACCGGCATGATTCCGTCATGAGCGGGAGCGAGGTTGACGGTCCGGCGGCGGCGGCCGGCGCCGACGCGGCGTCGGCGGCGACGTTGATCGGCGAGTTGGTCCTCCGGCCCAGCGGGGGCGGGATCGACTCGTACGCGCCGGTTCTGGATCATCTGGCGGGATGGCTGGCCCGCGCCGGTCTGCCGGCTGCGGGATCCGGCGGGGGTGCTGGTGGGCCTGGCCAGCGAGGTGACCGGAGCTCGGCCGGGCCGCGGCTGGTGCTCGACGCCTGCGTCGATACCGCCCCGTTCGGTGACGAATCCCGTTGGACCCATCCGCCGACCGGCGGGGTGCTCGCGGACGGTTGGCTGTGGGGGAGGGGGCCGCCGACTCGAAGGCGGGCGCGGCGATCTTCTATCACGTCCTGGCGCGGCTGCGCCGGCAAGCCGACGAGCTGCGCGGCACCGTCAGCCTCCTGCTCGACGCGGACGAGCACACCGGCCGTTTCGGGGGTGCCCGCGCCTACTTCACTGGCCCGGATGCGCCTACTGATGTCCTCGGCGTCATGATCGGCTATCCAGGGCTGGAGCATCTGATCGTCGGCGGCCGCGGTGGGCTGCGGTGCCGGGTGGCGGTGCACGGGGTCGCGGGCCACTCCGGTGGGTCGACGGCGACGCCGAACGCGATCGTGAAGGCGGCTGAGCTCGTAGATGACCTGTAGATGACCGGTGTCGGGGCTGTGGTCGGATTTCCCCGCGAAAGCGCCGACGGGGACCGGCGGACCCTACTCACTCACACCCTGGTCCGGGGTCGATGGCGAGCTACTCATCATCGGATGATCTTCAAAGTCCATATTGTGTCGCGATCTCCTGAGCGCGCGACAGGTGGCCAAGGGACCGGAGATCACCGGCTAAACCTGCGGCCATTCTTCTAGAATTTGGATGATCTCTCCCAAGGGTGGTATCCATTCGTTCCAGCGTGTCCTCGGCTAGCTCCCGCGCGGCTTCGGCCTCGCCGAGGGCCCGCAGTACGTCAGCAAGATACATGGCTGAGCGTAGGGTATATGGATGCTCGAGGCCAAGATAGACGCGCCGCTGAGCCAGGACCTGCCCGTGGGCGTGACGGGCAGATTCGTACGCGCCCAAACAAAATAGATCCTCCGCGATGTTGCTTCTGGAGGTCAGCACTGCCGGGTGTGTCTCCGGAAACAGAGACTGGTAGCCCCGCAGCGTTTCCTTATCGAGCCGAAGCGCCTCCGACACCTCGCCCAGTTGGCGCAACGTGAGGGCGAGGTTGTTTGCTGAATGGAGCGTAAGTTCGTCATTGTCACCAAGAACACGACGACAGCGCGTGAGGTTCTCGCGGTGTAGATCTCGGGAAGCCTCGTTCTGGCCGGTCCATCCCAGATCGACAGCCAAGTCGTTCGTGGCCCGCAGGGTGGCGCGATTGTCGTCGCCGAACACACGGACGCAACGGGCATGTGTGTCGAGGCTCAGCTTCAGCGCCGAGTCGTACCCGCCAAGCGCCCGCGTGACCACGACCAGATTGTTGGCCATACTCAACGTGGCAGGATGATCAGCGCCGAATGCGGAGCGATAGCTCTCAAAGAGCTGGGTGTCTAGTTGCTGCGCGCTGTGGTAGTCACCGCGGGCGTACAGATGCCAACAGAATCGATCGACCGCGTAGCGTACACCTGACGGGTCATCCGGCATATCCAGATCCACGCCAACTTTAAGCAGGTGGGGCCCCAGAGCGGACCAGCGTGGCCACGCGCGGTTGTCGTCGGCGTCGCGTGGCGCGGCAGAGGCCAATAGGCGGCGGAGCAGACTCAGATGCTTCGCGCGTTCAGCGGCGGAAAGACGGCTTGCTATGACCGCCTGCACTAGGCGATGTAGCTGGATGGTGTCACCGTGGCGTCGGCACATGGAGAATCCCAGCGCGGTGGCGACCAAGTCGTCGATCCGCGCCGCCGGATCGTCTGCGGACGCGATGCCGAATGGGTCTAATTGCCCGGCGAAAAGCGACAGTGGAATCGGCTCGGGCGCGAGCCAGGAGCAGAGCCGTAGCAGGTATGCCGCTGCGGGGCTCACTGTCTCCAACTCCGCGAGGGTGAGTGACCAGGCTGTGTCCACACTGCCGCGATAGGCAAGGTCTTCGCCAGCAGCGAGCATTTCCACCCGCCGTGCGCGAAACCGCCTAAGGTATGTCGCGGCGGGCAGGTTGCTCTGCTCCAAGTACCCCGCAGCCTGTTCGAGGGCCAACGGGAGGTCGCCGAGTTCCTCTGCCAGGAGGTCCGCAAGATCGTTGTCGAGATCGGGTACACGGCGGCGAAGCAAGGCAATAGACTCAGGTCGGGCGAGTATGTCGATCGCGATCTTGTGCCCTATGCTGCTCCATACTGGACTACGCGAGGTAATGAGAACGTGGCCGCCGCCATTGGGTATCCAGTCTCGGATCTCGGCCGCACTGGGTGCGTTGTCAAATACTACGAGCCAGCGGTCGCGGGTTCGTAACGCGTCGAGGGTAGAGCGGGCGTCTAATGCGACCGAGCCCGTCGACTGCAGGCCCAATCGCTGGCCGAGAGGTGCAATCTTTTCGGCAATTAGCGCTGTCTGCTCCGCATCGACCCACCAGACCACATCATAGTCAGAGGTATTACGGTAACAATACTCGATGGCGAGTTGAGTCTTGCCGACACCGCCGAGTCCATGGAGGGCAGCTACCACCTGAACGACCGCGACCGCCTTGGTCGTGCGGAGCGAGGTTTTCATTTCTGTGAGTATGTCGTCGCGGCCAGTAAACGTCGCTAGCCGCGTCGGAACATTCCACATAGATGGCCACTCCCTGATCCCCGCGCCGCGAGGCGTGGTGATCCCCATTCGTTCCAGCTTTGCTACCACCATAGCCGCGAACTCTTCCGGCGTGCGTTCTCGTAGGTCAACCGCCACAAGATCAGAGCGAAACCCCGGAAGATTCGTGTCGTCGAAACGGGCAGGAAGTATGTATTCGCGGCGTTCCTTCGCGGCGCGCCGTAGAGCTGACCGGCGCTCCAGGTTCGTCCAGGTTCGAGAAGAGTACTCGGCCGATATGAAGACGACAACGATCTTGGCGTCTCTCTCGTAGACTCGGGGAAGGGACTCGCTCAGGAGCTGCCCCCACAGCTCCACTTGTTCTTCGGCGTCGAAGAAACACCTGATGCCTCTGCTTCTGAGCGCCGTCGCGACTCGCTCGACGTATTCTCGATGGACACTCGCGTAGGACAATGCGACATCCCAGCGGAGCTCTGTACTCCCGTCACTGTATGCGACGCCGCTCACTGGTTCAGCATGCCAGAACGAAGGCTCGGGCCGACCGTTTTCTGGTGAGGCTTGCCCGACGGTCGCTGTCCGTTTCCGATCAGTTACCAGACGCTGCGGGCGGTTGGCGGCGGGTCTTGGGAGCCATGATCGCAGCTAATGCGTCTGGTCGGCGGGCCTGCTTCTCGATGAGTCGGTGGCGGATCCTCTTGTCGCCAGTGATGAGGAGCAGGCGGCGTTGCCGACGATCGGCAGCCAGACGTCGTCCAGGTCGCCGCTCAATGCTGGTCAGCGGGTGGCCTGGATGAACAACGGCTAGGGTGAGGAGCCGGCCGGCGGCCAGCCCACGAGATCCGCTGATCTTGCCGGCTAGGTCGGGGGCGAGCGCGGCGAGGGTCAGCGCGGCGCTTCCGATGTGTGGTCCCAGGCGCGCGCGAGAACCGAGCTGACGCGGCCGGCCAGCGTCCGCGGTAATGGCCGCTGAGAGATCTCCAACCGGGAGAACCTTTGGGGGGATGCGGTGTCATCGCGAGCCACTGCCGCGCGCGGGAGCTGATGAGCGCGAGTCAGGTCATGTGCGCCCGGACACCGGTGTCGATGCGGCGCTCCCGCTCGGCCGGATCAAGGCCGGCGGGGAGGTCGAGGTCGGCCGCGATCCGGTTGCGGAGGCCTTGCTGGCCGGCTCGCGCGGTGGGGCCGGGGTCCTCTCGTGCCCAGCGGGCCCGCGCCGTGAGGCGGGCCCGCTGGCTGCGCTGGGCGGCAGTTAGCGGCGGCCGGCTCGGGTCGCCTCGTCCACCGTCCCGCTCGCCGCGATCCGCCGCTCGCAGGCCTCCACGAGGAGCCGTCGGCGGATGGCGTCGTCGGCCTCGTCCGCGACCCGTTGCCGCAAGTCACAGGCGTCCGCGGTCTCGGACGTGGATGCCTGCTGTCTGGCATGCCGGCGCTGTGCCGGTGTGGTCCCACCCATGACCACCTGTCCGACCTCCAGGCGCAAGGCCCGCGCGACAGGAATGATCAGCGCAGCAAGCGCAAAGCGCCAGAGCCTCCTCGCGTGCCGCGTGTGATTGACCGGACTTGTCGAACAGGTCCCATTGATCCCTGCAAGCGGGCGCGGCGCCCTTGGCCGATGAGGGATGTGCGCTGGCCTGATCCGGCCTTTTCACCCTGTCCATGAGCCCTAGGGTCGCGACGCGGCTCATCGTGGTGATCATCGTTGTGGCCCTCGGCGTGGTCATCGCGGCCGGCGGGAGTCGGGTCCTGGACGTGACTACCCATCGCGTCGCGGTCGTCTTCCTTGCAGGCCATCGCAACCTCGCCGGCCAGCATGCCGAGGAGGCCGACGACCAACGTCGGGCCGACTGGGTGGCGACCCTGGAGAGCAGCTTCGTGTTCTTCCGCGGCAAGCTGGAGTGGGCCGAGTTCGCTGCCGCCGCCCGGCGCGCCGTACTCGCGGTCGACCAGCAGCGCACGAGCTGGGTGGTGGACGTGACGGAGCAGATACGATGCCAACTGGACGCTAGTGGCCGAGAGATCGAAGGTTGAGTTCAGGCGCTCCTGCCTCGGCGTCGTCCTGCCCGTGACTGCGTAGGCCGTCAGCTACCTGTGGAACCTTGAGAAGACAGAACCAAAAACTCTATGGAATAGAGTCCGAGCGTCATCTTCGTCATCGTCTTCCCTGTTTACTGAATAATCGCGACCGAGGCGATAAAGGAAACCATCATCGTCGCTGGACTCGATATAACCAACGGCTGCTAGTTGCTTGTCCGCTGGTGATCTCCGGAGCCAGCTTGTTATGAAGGTGGACGCGCTGTTGAACTCAACTGGTATTGCCTCGAACTCTGCTTTCGGGTCTAGGCCCAGTAGTTCGCAACTTCTCCACAGCAGCGCTTGGGCTCGAATGTCGTTGCGACTGTCCACAGTCTTCTGGCGCGCAACGCTCAGGGCGAGAAGTCCGACCCGGATGTAGCCCGCGTCACCGCGACGAACCGCCAGTGTGGCCATGCGTCTGGCATAGAGATTCAAGATGTATGAGTCGTTCCGAGGCTTGATGGCGGCTACCAGCTCCTGTAGCTGACCATCCTGTCTTGCCCTCTCGATGAGCGATTCAATAGCGATGTCGCGCTGATTCGGGATCCGAGCATCGGCATAGACTCTTATATCGTCAACCGTTCCGACTAGGCACTCAAGATCGTCCGAATCCATGTTGGATCAACTCCCCGCTACCTTCTCGAAGAGATCGACGGCCTCGGTGGCCGGCGCCTGACCTCCACTTCCTGACTGTATCAGATACGTTTGACGGCCTGTCGGCATCGTTGAGATATAAGGTGGTGTGCTAAACGCGGTTCGCGGATGCGGGAAGTCGGAAAACCCCGTGACCAGTAAGGGGTGAGCGCATATGCCCTGCCAGGTCCTGGCGCCGTATGGCCCTCTCTTATGGTGTCACTTAGGTATCCACGGTGGGCCATCTTCACCGAAGGGGTGGCCGTGATACCGCATGAACTCTACTTCGTCTTCGTAGACGCTTCCGGCAAACGCCTCCCTGGGATCGGTGACGGCTATTATTCGCCTTTGTAGGCGAAGGGCGTCGCGCATGAAACGCTTGTTCTTCCCCCAACGCCATTTCTCGTCCGGCAGATTGAGGATCTTGGTATATCTGTGGGCACGGTGGTATGCCCGCACGTCGTCCCGATCGCCGAGGACGACAGGGCGGAGGATGGGTCGAAGGAGGAAGCCGAGCGGGTTTGGCCTGTTGGGGTCAACCGGGCCCCGCGTGCAGGCGTTGAGGCCGAAGGGGTCGATCCACGCGCTGGGATTGGGGGTGTAGGAGAAGGGGTTGATGGCGGGGGCGAGGCCAAGGGGGTCGGGGGAAGTGTAGCGGCCCGTGGTGGGGTCGTAGTGGCGGTGGTAGTTGTACGCGAGGCCGGTTTCGGCGTCGTGGTATTGGCCGGGGAAACGGAAGGGGCAGTCGGCGGCGCCGAGGATGGGTATCGGAGTGATCCCCCAGAGGGTGGGATTGTTGGTCCAGGCGAGTGTGCCGTCGGGGGAGATCAGGTCGGTGGGGGTGCCGACGAGGTCTGTGATGATGGTGTGGAACTGGGCGTCGAACCATTCCTGCTCGCCGTTTTCGGAGGTGCGGCGGCGGCGATTGGTCTGGGTGAGGGGGCGGAAGCTGTCGGGTTCCCAGTCCCAGGTGATGATGGTGGGGGAGCTGCCTGGGCGGGTATGGGTCTGTTCGGCGAGGGTAGGCCCGTCCCAGGTGAAGTCGACGCGTTCGGTGATGGTGCCGTCATCGGCGAGGCGCTGTTTGGCGACGCGGCGGCCGAAGGCGTCGTAGAGGTAGTGCCAGTTCTGGCCGTCGGGGGTAGTGACGCCCGTTATTCGGTCATCGGCGTTCCAGGTGAAGCGCCAGGTGTCCGGCTTGGCCGTCAGGCGCGTGCGTTGGCGCAGGGTCATCCTGCCCTGGGCGTCGTGGCCGAAGCGGACTGTGCCGGCGCGGCGGATGAGGGTTCCGGTGTAGTCGCGGCCGCCCTGGCCCACGAGGCCGTCGTCGCCTGGGTCGCCGGCAGCGGGCCAGGCGGCGTCGGTGATGTTGCCCATGCCGTCGTAGGCGTAGCGTTCGCGCCAGTTGGCGCCGGTGATGGCCGTGACGCGGCGCATGGGGTCGAGGTCGAAGTGGCGGACGCCGGTGCGCGGGTCGTCGATGTCAGTGAGATGGCCGTCGGGGCTGTAGGTGTAGTCGCGGCGGCGCGGGAGCCGGCCGGGGCCGACGGTTGCTGGCCCGGGCGCGCCGCGCCTGGTCGTGACGGTCTGGGAGAGCAGCTGGTGGTTGGCGTCCCATGACTGGTTCAGGGCGGCGTCGGGGCCGAGTCCGCGTCGTGTCTCCCGGCCCGCGGGGTCGTAGGCGAAGGTGATGGCTTGCCCGGCGCGGCGTAGTTCCCGTGGCCGGCCGCGGGGGTCGTAGTCCCAGTCGCTGGCGGCGCCCGACGGGGTGGTGCGGGAGGTTCGCTGGCCGAGGGCGTCGTAGGTGGAGGTGACGGTACGGCCGTTGGTCGTTTCGGTAAGGATCCGGCCGAGGGCGTCGCGGGTGAAGGTCATGTCGGCGTCGGGCGATACCGCCCGGACCAGCCGGCCAGCCGCGTCGTAGGCGAAGCTCGTCGTCCCGTCCGGGCCGGTTGTGCTCGCCAGGTTGCCCCGCCGGTCGCGGGTGAAGGCGAGGGTCTCGCCGGCGCCGTTGGTCCGGGCAGTGAGCTGGCCGGCGGGATCGTAGCGATAGGTGAGTACCCGGCCGGTGAAGTCGGTTTCCCGGACGAGGTTCCCGGCCGTGTCGTAGTCGTAGCGCCAGAGCTGGCCCTGGGGATTGGTGACGGTGGTCAGCCGCAGCTCGGTGTCGTAGGCGAACAGCGTCCGGGAACCGTCGGCGTCAATCCGGGTGGCGGGCAGGTCGAAGTGGGTGAACGCGGTGGCGGTGACGAAGCCGGCGGCGTCGACGTGTTCGACGAGGTTGCCTTCGCCGTCGTAGATCCACCGTTCGAGTGCGCCGTCAGGAAGTTCTCGGGAAGCGAGTTTGCCTTCGACTGTCCAGGTGAGGCGGGTGACGCCGCCGAGGGGGTCGGTGATGGCGGTGATCCGGCCGAGGCCGTCGCGTTCGTAGGAGGTGACCGCGCCGGTCGGGTCCACGGCGGCAACGGGAAGGCCCGCGTCGTCGTTGTCGATCCGCTGGACGCCACCGAGCGCGTCGACGATCTCGATGACGGCGCCCCGCGCGTCACAGCGATAGTCGGTGCGGACGCCGGCCGGGTCGACGGTGGCGGCCAGGTTGCCGTGGTCGTCGTAGGCGTGTCGCCATTCCGCGCCGTCGGGGCCGACGATCCGGACCGGGCGGCGCGTCTCGTTCCATTCGGCGGAGGCGCGGGTGCCGTCGGGATACACGACGCCGGTCAGGTTGCCCTGGCCGTCATAGTCGTAGCGGATGGTGCGGCCGAGCGGATCGGTTTCGGTCAGGGGGTGGTCGTGGCGGTCCCAGGTGTAGGTGGTGGCCTGGCCGAGCGGGTCGATTCTCCGGTCCAGCCGCAGCGCCGCGTTGTACTGGTATTCCGTGGCGTGGCCGAGGGAATTGGTTTCGACGGTGACCCGTCGGGCCTCGTCGTAGCGGATCGTCCCGTCGAGGCAGCCATCCGAACCAGCTGTGGCCACGACACGTCCGGCCAGGTCGTAGGTGTAGTCGTAGCGGGTGCCGTTGCGGTCGGTCCAGCGAATAAGCCGGCCGCCGCCGTCGTAGTCGAACCGCAGCGGGCGGCCGGAGGAGTTGACGATGTCGGTCAGCCAGCCGGAGCGGTCGTATCCGTAGCGGATGAGCTCCTGGTCGGGCCGCCCGTCGTCGGTATGCACGCGGATGGCGGTGATGAGACCGCGTTCTGATTCGGCCAGGAGGGTGCAGCCCCCGGAGTGCCGGACGGCGGTCAGAGTCCCCTCGGGGGTGTAGTCGAAGGTGACGCGGTTGCCGTTACGGTCGACGATCCCGGCCAGCGGCAGGCCGACCTGATGTTGGCCGAAGGCCGGGACGGCGAAATGCAGCGCGTGGCCGGCCTCGTCGTCGAGAATGATGTACTCGCCGGCTTCGGTCCGCGTCAGCGGCCGTCGCGGGCCGCGTGTGGACAGCACGGTCCCACCCAGGTCGGGATGCGGGTAGGCCAGCAGCAGGCCGTCCGGGGCTACATAGCAGACACCCTGCTCGTCGATCTCCAGCCGGACGTCGAGCGTAGAGCTCCACGATGGCCCGAAGAACCGGCCGGCCTGATAAGAGGACATGTAGGTCCGTTGCAGCGCCCAGGCCAGGACACCGGGCAGCTCCACATCGGTCTGTTGGAGGATCACCTGTCCGGACGCCATCTCGATGGGGTCTCGGCCCAGGAAGCGTGTCGTCGCGGACTGGGTGAACACCTCGGTTGTCTCGAGGGTCGCCCGTCCGGAGGTCATCTGGCGCAGCGCGAACGGCGCCGCCGTCACCACATTGCGGGCGCGGCGCACGGCTGCCTCGCCGGAGGATCGCAGCCCGACGGAGATCACGCGACCACGCTCGCCGTCGGCGAGACCCCGGCCCAGCAGGCGGAGGCCGCGGCTCATGCGGGCGGTGGCTGCGAGTTCCCGATCGCCGGGGATCATTCCGAGGGCGTCGAGGGCGACCGAGGTGAACGATCCTCGGCCGGCGGCGAACTGGCCTAAGGAGTCGCCGAGCGCGGCCGCCCCGGCGACGAGGGCGATCCCGGCGAGCGCGACCCCGACCGGCCCGGAGATGACGAGCGCGACGGCGCCGGCGACGAGGGCTACGTCCCGGCAGAGACCGACGAAGGCGTGCCAGGAGCGGAACGGTTCGGAGACGGTGTGCCAGGCCTTTTCGTACCAGGGTTTGTTCTTGATCCCGCTGTGGGAAAGGGCCTGGTTGATCTGATGCGCGCAGGTCGAGGCTGCCTCGTCGCGCAGCTGGGCCGCGTCCAGCGCGAGCTGCCGGGCGCGGGCCCGGTCGGCCGCCGCGGCCTGGCCGCGGCGGGCGGCCGCCCGGACCTGTTCGGTGAGGTCGGGGAACTCCCAGCCGGCGGTGGCCAGCGCGATCGAATGATCGGATAGCTCGTCGCGGGGGATCAGCCGGGCGTCCCGGTCGGGTGGCAGCAGGAGGTGGACCTGGTCCAGCGCCGCCTGGTAGCGGGCGGCGGCGTCGGTGCCGTTCCGTAGCGCGGTGCCGGCCTGGGTTTTTGCCTCCGCGAGGCTCGAGGAGTAGACCCGTAAGGCTGTGGAGCAGCCGTGGTAGGCGGCGGCGAGTTTCGCGAGGTCACCGGGGAGGTCGTGCAGCGCGTCGAGATAGTGCGGGGCGTAGTCCCCGACCATCTGGAGGTCGCCGCTGTTCGCCGCGATCGCCCGCAGCCGGCTGGTGTTTTCATCCGCCAGCCCGGCCTGGCTGGCCAGCCGGGCCGCGAGATCCCAGACCGCGTCCGGATCACCCGGAACCGAATCGGCATCCAGACCCAGCACCGACCAGTCCGCCACTACCTTGACCTCCACCCATCGACATCGCGAACAGACGACGTTGGGGCAGTCAGCCCCCGGCGTTGCTCAGCGTCGAGTCCAGGTTCTCGTGCTGGGCCACGACCGTGTTCAGGAACGACGCCATGCCGTCGAGACCGGCGACCGCGTTCGCCGTCCCGGTGTGCCACTGGTCGTAGGAGGCACTGAACTTGTGGGAGGCCAGGTCGGTCCGGAAGCCGCTGGCGACCAGGCTGTCGATGAGGTTCTTCAGCTGGGTGAGCTGCGTTTCCATCTCGTTCTTCCCGGCGGTGAGCCGGCCGGCCGCGCTGCGTACGGCCTCGTAGTCAACGCTGATGTTCGGCATGTCCACCTCTCCCTATGCGCCCGGCCCGAACCGTAGGGGTTGCGGACACGCTTTGTTGATCGTCTCGAAAAGACCCTTTGGATCGGGCGCTGTGCCACTGGTGAAGCCTCTAACGGATCAGCGCCGTCCTTCGGCAACGAAAGCAGGCCGCGATCTGTCCGTGGTTCACGTACCACTTCGCGGACATCCGGTTCGGCGACACTCCTCAAATCTGTCACGTCCTGGCCGCGCCCGCACGTGTAGCGGGGATAGTTGAGCATCGCGTCGGTGAAACGGAGGCGGACGTGGCTTCGACTGGGATCTGGCCCATGGCTGCCCAGGGCAAATGTCTTATGGCATCCTCGACCGTGGAGTGCTATTGAGTCCGTCGGTGCGGTGGGCTCGTCGGCCCCGGCTGGGGACGCGGGCGATCGGGCTGAGTGGCCGCCAGACGGGGTCTTCCACGGCGAGGTTGGTCGCGAGTCCGGCCCGGGCTGATTGCCACCGATGGTGTCACGCGACACGGCCGGCGCCCAGTTGTCCGTCGGCTCATCAGGCGCACGGCACTCCGCCGGACCCGGTGGGCCACTGCCGTCCGCCGGGCCAGCGTCCCACCCTGACCCGGTGGTGCTACCCGGGAACACACGTCCCGCCGGTTGGGCTCTGGCAGCCGCCGCCGGTCACGCAGCGGGCTGCCCCGCGCGGCGGGCCCGGCGAGCCGGTCCGGGCGCCGGTTGCCAGCAGGGCGGCGACCGTCGCACTGACCAGCACCCGGCAGTCCGGTCCATTCCACCACTGGCCTACGCTCGTCGCGCCGCCGTTCCCATGGTTGCCTCCCGGTCTCGTCGGGCCGGTCTTCCCGATATCGCGGCGGATTGCGCGGTCCCACGGACTCAATGTGAATACCGTCTGCCCAATTCGGAGGGGACCTGGGTCCGCGGGCCCAGCGACGCGGTTAGAAGTGGGTCGCTAATCCCATTCCAGAAACCGAAGCGTGTCCGCATAATGGTCGGTGATGCCTGACGGGCGATGCTGGCGGGGGGACTATGCGGCGCGGGCGGTTCCTGAGCGCGGTCGCGCGTCGCGAGGACGGTCAGGGCTCGATCGAGTACGTCGGCGCGATGCTGCTCGTCCTAGGGGTGGTCGCGGCGGTCCTGCTCACCTCCAGTGGCTTGGGCGGAACCTTGGAAGGTGCGGCCAAGCGGGCCCTGTGCCTGGCTTTCGGTGCCGGATGTGCTGAGGGCACCGCCAGCGTGCCCGGCCAGCGCGGGGTGCCGAACGAACCCTGCGAACTGAGTTCCCACCAGCTTTCCGGCGACCTCGGACTGGATGTGGAGCACGTGACCGCCAAGAACGGCGTCGAATTTACCGAAAAGCACCTGTCGGACGGCACGTGGCAGGTTTCAGTGAACAACGTGGGCGGCATTGGACTGAAAGCCGAGACACCGGGCGCCAGCGGACACGTGAGCGTGGGTGACCACACTTACACGTCGGGTCTCTCAGCCGAGGCGGATGTCGGGGCCGAGATAACTACCGGCGCGACCTGGACCTTCCACAGCAAGACGGAGGCCGACAAATTTCTTCACCGACAGGAAAAGAAGTGGGCCACAGACAAAGCCCTCGACGTGGCGGCCACCGCCTCCGGCCCACTGCTGCCCGTGGTCGCGGGCAGCCGCTATCTCTACGACAAGGTGACCGGGCGCAAGGGCACACCCAAGCCGACGTCCTGGACCACCGAGGGCAAGTTGAAGGCCCATGCGTCCGCCAACGGCGGCCTCCTGACCACCCAGGCTTCCGGCGACGCTGAGGCGTCCGCCGTGATCGGAGTGGAGCACAGCGAGCAGGAAACCACCGTCGACCTCGCGGTCACCGCCAAGGCAGGCGCCAGCGCCAGCGCTCTGTTTGGGCCCTCCGCCGGCGCCGCCGGGGGAGTGAGCGGGACCATCGCGGTCGTCTTCGACGAGCAGGGCCGTCCCGAGAAGATGCGGATAACCGGGGGCATCAGCCACTCGGTCCACGCCTCCGGCCTGGACAGCGCAGACTCGCCGGACACCGAGAGCCTGGCCGCGCTGGCCGGTTCGGCCTACTCGACCGACGGCGACGCGAAGTCCCGGCGCGAGTTCACCGCGACACTCGACCTCCAAGACCCGAAACAGCGCTCGGCTGCGGCCGCCTACCTGACCAGCATCGGAAGTTCGCTGCTCGCCGACGTCCCGCCCGCCCAGGCCGCCGAAAGCGGCGCCGAGCAGCTGCGGCAGGCCGTGATCGACGGCGGCACGTTGACGACGGTGCAGTACGAGGACTCGGACAAAACGTTCGGTCTCGGCGGTTCCGCCGACGTCGATGAGGTGGTGGAGGTGGGAGGCGATGCGGGCGGCGGCTTCCATGACGAGAAGATCCGTGGCGCCCAGTACTTCGACGGAAAGTCATTCGTACCGTGGTCAACCTGCACCGCCTGAATCACGCGCGACGCGGCCGGCCGGCCAGGTCGACACGCCGGTCCAGCGGCGCGCGCCTGGCAGCCGTCCTCATCAGGATCGTGATCTTGCCGCTGGTTCTGTCGGCCTGCTCGGGCGGCTCCGGCCAGTCCGGCCCCACCGGTCCCGCGATCCCCACTGGCCCCGCGGCGGTGGTCAGCCAAGCCCCCGCGCCGCGACCGGCCGGCTTCGTCGCGTTCGCGAACTCCTACGTCCGGTTCGACCATCCGCCGTCCTTCGCGGCCCAGCCGCCGGCTACCAGCGAGAGCGAGGTCGTCACCCACCTAGTCGGGCCGCCGGACGTGGCCGGCCTGAGCCCCCAGATCCTGCTCTCGACCCGGGACGTCCGGTCGGACAATGCCGTCGACGCCGACCTTGACTGGCAGGTGTACCAGGTGCGGCAGGCCACGCTGACCAGCCGGCGGACGGTCGCGGTCAACGGCGCGCTGGGATCGAGTGTGGAGCTGGACGTCACCTATCCTCAGGCCCTGCCTGGCGGCTCAAGCGTGCGAGTCCGGCTCGTCGACCTCTTCATGCAGGCGCCACGCGGCCGGGGTGTCACCCTGACGCTGGTCGCGCCGCTGGCCGACTTCGGTCGCCTGGGCCTGTCGGCGGTGCTCCCGACTGTGTCGGTGCTGCCGTGAACGACTTCCACGAGCCCCCGGGCCGTATCACCCGCGCGGCGATTTTGACCGGTGTGGCCTGGGGCGCGCTGGCCTTCTTCCTTGGCCTGTTCGGCGCGGCGCTCACGGCGGTGATTGCCATCGACGTGTTCGGCCCCGGTTCCATCGCCGTGACCGCCGTCGCGGTGAGCGTGGTGACCGCCGGTTTGGCTGGGCTGGCGGCCGGGGCGGTGCTCGAACACCGGCTGCCGGACGACCCGTATGATCACCGGCGCCGGGCCAGGCCGCTGTTCCTGCTCGGCCCGCCGGTCGGGTGTGAGCTGGTGGTTGTCGCCACCGGTGAAAGTCGCAACGGCCTGACTGCGTGTGTCTGCGCGCTGGCAGCGGCGTGCATCGGCGCCCTGGCAGGCGCGCGGCTGGCCCGAGCCTGGTCGTACCGGCGCGGGCGGGGCGGCTGACCGGCCGGTGGCCGAACCGGGCCGCGCCGATGGCTCGGGACAACGGAATACGCGCCCGGCCGGCTGGGCGCGTACGGCTGACGGGGGCATCACTGCCGATGGGACGAGCGGGGGACCGGCGGGGCGTCGGCGCTGAGGCGTCGGCGCTGGCCGAGGTGAACGGCCGGGTACTCGGCCCGCTGGAGCTGGCCGCGACCCCGGCGGCGCGGGCCCGGGGGCTGCTGGGCCGGCGGGCCCTAGTCGGGGCGATGTTGCTGCGGCCGTGCCGGTCCGTCCATACGATGGGCATGCTGATGCCGATCGACGTGGCGTTCCTCGATGGTGATCTGCGGGTGCTGGACGTACTGTCGTTGCCGCCGGGCCGACTGACGCGGCCGCGCTGGCGGGCCCGCGCGGTTCTTGAGACTGAGGCGGGCCAGCTGGCCCGCTGGGGGGTGCGGGCCGGCTCGGCGTTGGAGATCCGCACCGGCTCGTCGCCCGGGAGGAACTGACGTGCCGGTCGGCCAGCTGGTGGCGGCCGCCGTCGGTGGGCTGGTCGGGGTGATCTGCCTGCCCGCCTTGCGCAGGGTCGACCGGGCCTACCCGTCACCAGGCGCGCCGGGCGGCCCGGGCCCGGCCGGCGACGGGCCGGCTGTTGCCCGGTGGCTGCCGGTCGCGTCGCCGTTCGTCGCGGCGTCGCTCGGCGCCCGGCTCGGGCTGGTGGCGGTCCTGCCAGCGGCCCTGCTGTTCGCGGTCATCGGAATCGCGCTCAGCCGGATCGACATTCGATGCCGCCGCCTGCCCGACCGGCTGACGCTGCCGTCCTACCCGGCCCTGGCTGTGCTGCTGCTCGCGGCCGCCGTCGCGCGGGGCGACTACTGGCCACTGGCCCACGCGGTCCTGGCGGCGGTCCTGGCGGGGCTTGCCTACGCCACGCTGTCGGTCGTCAGCGGCGGCACCGGCATCGGTCTGGGCGACGCCAAGCTGGTCGGCTTGGTCGGCCTGCTCCTGGGCTGGTGGGGAGTAGCGACCGTGCTCTACGGCCTGCTGCTGGCCCAGCTGAGCGCCGGTATCTTCGCGCTGGCTCTGGTGCTGGTCGGGCGGGCCGGACGGCGCTCCACCATCCCACTTGGGCCGTTCCTGGTTGGCGGGACGGTCCTGGCCCTGCTCGTCGTCGGCTGACGGCTCGGCCGAGCCGGTCAGCCACCAGCAGGTCGGCGCCCGGTCAGCCGGCGAAGACGATCTCCACCCGGCGGTTCCTGGCTCGGCCGGACGGGTTGTCGGCGCCGTTCACGGTGTTAGGGGCGACAGGGTCGGCTGAGCCTCGTCCGGTGGCCACGAGGTCCACCCCGGACACTCCGGGGGCGAGGGCCGCCGCGACCGCCTGCGCGCGGCGAAGGGAGAGCGGGATGTTGACGGCATCGCTGCCGACAGTGTCGGTGTAGCCGGTTACAGCCACCTTGCCGTGGACGTCGCGCAGCTTGGCTGCCACGTCGTTGAGCTGGTTGGACGCCCGGGGCGACAGGTCAGCGCTGCCGAAGGCGAACAGCACGTCGGTGGCGAGCCGGACTGTGGTCGAGCCGCCCTGCGAGCTGGTGCTCTCGCTGCCGTCGAGAGAATCGATCTCGACGACCAACGGGAGGATCATCGGGGGTGCCAGCTGCCTGTTCACGGCCACCTGAGCCGGCGCTGCGGGCTTCGCGCCGGCTGGTCCGACCAAGCCCACGGCGGTCATCGTCAGCCCGAACGCCGTGAGCGCTGTGACGACCGCGGACCGGGGCCTCATCACTTCACGGGCCCTCATGACAGCGGGACGTCGGTCGCCGGCGTAAACCGGGTCCATGCAACGGTCACCGCCGTGACGTCGCGGCCCGGCGCGGGGAAGCTCACCGTGACCGGCACGCTGTCGCCGGCCGCGAGTTCGTCGCCCACATCGAACGGGGTGCAGATGCAGTTCTCATCGGTGTCACGTAACGGGAAGTACCGCAGGCGGTGCGTCGGGTCGACGAGGGTGACGCCGGTGGCACTCGGCACCCTGTACGGACCGTTGTCGCTGCTAAGCGCGAGGTAGTCCATGCCCTTCGACCCGGCGTTGGTGACGGTGGCTGTCAGCACCACCATCAAGGCGTCTGAGCGCCGTAGCCCGGTGATGTCGATGCGGACGCCGTTCGTGCTCGCACTGGCGCCGGACTCGGTGGCGATCGTCGCCGCCGTGCTCGGGCCACCGGTCGGCGCCGGGCCACCCGTCGAGGCCGTCGAGCCGACTGACCTGGACGTCGTCGGCGGGTCAGCCGCCGACCCGCCGCCCGAGCTGCAGGCGGCCAGCCCGAGCAGGGCCACCAGACCGGACACCAGCAGTGGGCGGGCACGGTTCATCGCACCATCCGTTCGGCGGATCGCGGGACATGACGATAGTCCAACAATAGCGGCAACAGGTCGGCTGGGGGAGCCGCGCCGGAATGTCACGCGTGCCTCTCCCGGCTGGACTTTTTTCAGGGCTGCCCAGCCCCGCGGCTCACTTGAACACGTCACTGATGGTGGACGAAATCTTGTCCTTCAACGTCTTACCGATATCGAGCTTGAGAAGCGCGGTGACGATCGCGGCAGCGAGCAGCAGCATCCCCACGTACTCGAGCGCACCCTGGCCGGACTCGCGGTCGGTCCGGCGAACCCGCTCACCGAACCGCTCGGCGTGCTCGAGAAAACGAACGTAGAGAACCAGGAACGGCATGGAATTTCCTTTCCGGCACCACCTCCTTCGGGCGGCTGACAACGACGGTATCGGCGGGCCCCCGGGGCCCAGCCAGGGTCCGGGGGCCCAACGGAGAAAATGTCGGTCCCCGTTTTTCTGGGCGTTCCCACGACCAGCCGGACCGACGTTCAGTCGGCCAGGTACACCTCGAACTGGACCAGGGGTCGTAGGTCCTCGCCCGATGTCAGCGGAACCGGTGGCTGGTTCGGGCAGACGAGAATTTCCGGGCCGGCAACCGGATCCTCCGGATCGGGCTGGAGGACACAGCCGCCGGCAAGCCGCAGCGCCGCCGTCGCGCGCGCCGTCCCCCGGTGGATGCCCGAGTTCACGGTCGGCCTGGTGTCGAGTTTCTCGGTGGTGACGATGTTGACGGCGACTACGAAGCCCGCCTGCGTGTAATCGGTGACCGTCGCGCCGTTGCTGGCCGCGTATGCGACAGCCGCCGTCTCGGCGCTGGTCAGCTCGGTCTGCGCGGCCAGCGGTGGAACGCCCGCGGCTAGTAGGTCGTCGACCCTTGCCCTCATCTGTCGGGCGGCCGCGAGCGCGGAGGCGTCGGCGGCTGTCTGCGCGCGGCTGGACAGGTCCACCGCCCGTCCGTACTGTAAGAGGATCATCCCGCCGGTCAGGACGGCGGCGAGTAGTACGACCATGCCCAGCGCCGCCTGGCCCCGTTCCCGCCGGTGCCCGTCCCCGGCCTTGTGCTCGCCGTCGTCCAGGCCCAGCCACCGGGCGATGGCGTGCCCGCGGGCGGTGACCCGCAGCTTCGCGTAAATCTTGTTGATGTGGTTCTTCACTGTCTTCTCACTCAGCACGAGGTCCTTCGCGATCTCCGCGTTGGACCGCCCGCGCACGATCCGCTCCATGACCTCCCGTTCACGGGCCGAAAGCGGCTCGTAGCGGCTCTCGACCTCCGCCGCCGGAGCGATCGGCGCGGGCATCCCCTCCGGCCGGCGGGCGCGGGACACTATGGCGCTGGCGGCGTCGGGCGATAGCCGGCTGCGCCCGGCCACGGTGTCGAGCACCGCCGCCACCAGGTCCGTCGGCGAGAAAGTGGCGTGGACCAGGTAGCCGGTCGCGCCCAGCTCGATCGCCCGAACGATGACGTCGTCGTCCCGCGAGTAGGAAACCATGATGACCTTCGCCAGCTCGCACAGCCGCGCGAGGACGGACAGTCCGTCGGAACCGGGCATGCGGACGTCGAGGAGGACGGCGTCCGGCCGGACTCGCCGGCTGACCTCAAGCGCGGTCAGGCCGTCGCCGGCCACGCCGATCACCCGCACCCGGCCAGAAACCTCCAGAAGGCTGATCAGGCCGGCTCGTACGACCTCGTTGTCGTCCACGACAACGACCGAAACCGGCTCTGGACCGCCGCCGGGTGGTTCGGTGTCAGACGCCTTGGTCACGGCAGTCCCCCTCTCTGCTGATCTGTGCGGGTGGCTCGGCCCGCGCCGCGATCTCTAGGACGAGCCGCGTCCCGCCCTCCGGGTCGCGCCTGGCTACGGTGAGTTCGCCGCCCATAAGCGCGGCCCGTTCCCGCATGCCCACCAGCCCGTAGCGGCTGCCTACCGGGTGGGCCGGGTCCAGCCCGGGGCTGACGCCCCGGCCGTTGTCCTCGACCGTCACCCGGATGACGTCCTGCTCCCGGTCCAACCGCACGACGACCCGGTCCGCGTCGGCGTGCCGGGCCACGTTCTCCAGCGCCTCGGCGACGATGGTGACGATCTCCCGCGCGCCGGGCAGCAGTCCGGACGGTTCGGCCACCGTGGTTACAGTCGTCGCGGTGTGCTCGCGGCTCCAACGTTCGCACAGGTCGCTCAACATGGCGCCGAGGTCGCCGGCCTCGGTCACCGCCCGCAGGCCCTCGATCAGTTCCCGGGCCTGGCGCAGGCCCTCGGCCGCGCCGTAAGCCAGCTCACGGGCCCGCTGGCCGACGCTGCCCGGCTCCCGCTCGGCCCACAGCACGAGCGCCTGGGCCGACAGGCCGATGCCGTGCAGGGTCTTGGTGACGGAGTCGTGCATCTCGCGGGCCAGCCGAGCCCGTTCGGCCGTCGCCGCGGCCTGCCGGTCGGCCCTCGCGAGCTGGCGGCCGGCCAGCACCTGGCGGTCGAGCAGCCGGCGCCGGCTGGCGCCGCCGACGGTAGCCAGGACCATGAGCGCCGGCCAGCCGGCGAGCGACTCGAACGTGACCGTCGCCGCCGAGCCCGACCGACCAGGCCAACCGCCGGCAGGCAGGGCCAACGCCAGCCACCAGCCCAGCACGGCCACCGTCGGGAACAGCACCCGCCCGCGCCAGTCATAGAGGACGCCGGCCAGCAGGCAGATCCCCAGCACGACGAACGCGTAGGGACTGTCCAGGCCGACCACCGGCAGCACGGGGATCGCGCCGCACAGCACGGTGAACAACAGCAGCGGGTGGCGCAGCGCCAGCGGCCCGGCCTGCCGCCAGCCCCACAGGGCGAGGGCGAACGCGGTCTCCTGCCCGACCAGCACGATCGGCAGCCACCACGTCCGTGCGTTCGCCGCGACCCGGGGCCCGACGATGGTCAGTGTGCCGGCGGCGATCGGCAGCAGCAGGAGGCCGCGGCAGGTCTGGGCCACCGTGTCGGCGGCGGACCCGTCTACTGGGCGGGGCTCGGCGAGCCGCCGCACCCACACGAACGCCGGCCGTCGAGTCAGGCGGGCTGGGATTCCGATATCCATGCGTCGTTCAGCGGCCCGGGGTCACTGGCTGGGGAACAGGCCATGGACGTGAACTGACGTGCCGTAGTAGAAGGCCGCGACCAGTAGCAGCATCGTGCCCGGAACCAGGACGAGGCTGACTACCAAGCTGACCCGCGGGGTGGCCTGCGCTGCCCGCCGGCGGGCAGCCTGCGCGCTCTCCCGCCGCTGGTCCGCGGCGATCTCCAGGAGGGCATCGGCCAGCGGCACGCCGAGTTCCTCGGACTGGAGCACGGCCGCGATGACCTGCCCGAGCCGTTCCGAGCCGGTGCGTTCCCGCAGCGCGATGAAGGCGTCACGCCGGGAGGTGCCCAGCTCGATCTCCCGCAGCACCGCCCCGAACTCGTCGCCGAGAGCGCCGCCGAGCATCGTGGCGACCCGCTCGAGCGCGGCCCGGAAGGCCAGGCCGGCGCTGACCACGACGGCTAGGACGTCGAGGAAGTCCGGCAGCGCTTGGTCGACCCGGCTGGTCCGGACCCGGGCCAGCCGGGCCAGTCGGATGTCCTGCGCGATCAGCCCGAACAGCAGCAGAGGTAAGGCCGCCAGCCGGGCGCCGAGGAGGGCGAGCAGCAGCGCGGTGCCGCCGAACAGGACTAGGTGGACGGCCTTGCGCTGCGTGTAGGTCTCCATAGTCAGCCCACCGGGCCTGCCAGCCGCCTCGATCTGGCGCTGGATCCGACGGTGCCACGCCGGTGGCAGCGCCCGGAACACCAGCGGGCCGCCGAACCGGCCGACGGGGCCCGCCCGGTTGGCCGCGTCGGCGCGGGTCCGGCGCGCGAAACGCCTCGGCCAGGAGACTGGGCTGGTCCCGGCCCGGCCCCGGCCGAGTTCGCGCAGGCCGAGGCAGCCGGCGACGAAGACTAGCGTGCCGCCCAGCGCGAGCAGCGCCGCGAGCGCGGCCATCAGACGCGGATCCGCGCGATCCGGCGAATCATGACGAAGCCGGCGGCGAACAGGAGGGTGGATCCGATCAGAGCCAGCCGGCCAGGGGCCGCCGCGGCCATCCGGTTGAGCAGGCCCGGCGACACCAAGCTGGACACCACCAAGATGCCAATGCCGATGGTGGCGACCAGGTAGCTGGACGCGAGGGCCTGGGCCAGCAGGGTGCGTACCTCCCGGCGAACCTCCTTGCGCTGGTCCAGCATCTCACCGATGTTGCGCAGCGCGGTGACCACCGACCCGCCGGCCCGCGAGCTGATCACCAGGGTGCCGACGAGGACCGACAGCTCACGGGAGGGCAGACGGGCCTCGAGGTCACGCAGCGCGTCCGCCATCGGCCGCCCCACGCTGAGCGCGGCGGCCACCGTGCCCAGCTCCACGCCTGCGGGATTCGGCATCTCCTCCGCCGCCAACTCGATCGCGCTGCGCAGCGACCGGCCGGCGCTGGTGGCGTTGGACATCAGCCGGGCCAGGTCGGACAACTGCGCGATGAACGCCTCCGACCGCTTCACCTGGCGGCGGCGCAGCTCGACGTAGGGCCCGGTCGCCGCGATCGTCCCCAGCGGTAGGGCCAGCAGCACCGGCAGCGGCCCGGCCAGCAGCAGGACGACGGTGAGGAACAGCAGCACCGACGCGCCCAGCAGGGTCGTGGCCCGCGCCCGCACCCCGGCTCGGGCGGCCCGGTCGGCCGTCCACCGGACTAGCCGGGAGGGGGCGAGCCGGCGTTCGAGCGCGCCGAGGAGGTCCCGCCGCGCGCGGGATGGCCGTCCTCCCGGCACCAACCTGTCGGCCAGCGCCCGCTCGAGCTCGGTCGCCGAGACCAGGTCGCGCAGGCCGATCACGGCCGCCGCGAGGGCACCTGCGGCCAGCAGGACCGTGAGGGCTACCGGCATCAGAGTCCGCCACCCAGTTCGGGCGGGTTGGCCAGACCCGGCCGTGCACCGCCGGGTCCGGCGCGGCCGCTCAGCTCGACCAGCGGGCGCAGCGCACCTGGGGCGGTCCGGCCGGCTTTGCCCGACCCGTCGGGCGGTACGCCGAACGCGGTCTCGCCGGCCACGGTCAGTCGCCGCTCCAGGTCGGGCGGAAGGGGAAGGTGTCGCCACCGGCCGCGCACGATCCGGTCGGCCGCCACCGGCTCAGGCTCGAAGCGGGTGACCGCGGTCAGCGTGAAGTCGTCCCGGCCCCGGGACGATAGCGCCGCGACCTGCTCGACCCGACGGCGCCCGTCCGGGTAACGGGCCAGGTGAACGACCACGTCGACCGCGCTGTTGATCTGGTCCCGCAGGGCCAGGAATGGGATGTCAAGGTCACTCATGCTGGCCAAGGTGGCCAGCCGGGTGACCGCGTCCTCGGCCGAGTTCGCGTGCACGGTGGCCAGCGAGCCCTCGTGACCGGTGGACATTGCCTGGAGCATGTCCAGCGTCTCCCCGCCGCGGACCTCCCCGACGATGATCCGGTCCGGCCGCATGCGCAGGCTGTTGCGTACCAGTGAACGGATCGTCACTTCGCCCCGGCCTTCGGTATTCGGGGGCCGAGACTCGAGGCTGATTACGTGATTCTGCCGCAACGACAGTTCGGCCGCGTCCTCGATGGTGATGATGCGCTGCTCGTCGGGGACGAAGCCGGACAGGGCGTTGAGCAGAGTGGTCTTGCCCGAGCCGGTGCCGCCCGAGACGATGATGTTCAGCCGGGCCCGCACCAGTGCGCCGAGCAGCCGCGCAGTCGGCCCGTCGAGACTGCCCATCCCGATCAGTTCGTCCAGGCTGTATGGGCGGGGGAAGCGCCGGATCGTGACGACCGGCCCGGACAGCGACAGCGGCGGCACGATGACGTTCACCCGCTCGCCCGTGGGCAGGCGGGCGTCGACCATTGGGCTCGACTCGTCGACTCGGCGGTTGACGGCCGAGACGATCCGGTCGATCACCTGATACAGGTGCTCTTCGTCGCGAAAGCGGGAGGGGTCGCGCTCGAGCCGGCCGGCGCGCTCGACGAAGATGTCGTTCGGCCCGTTCACCATGATCTCGGTGATGCTGTGGTCGGCCAGCAGCGGCTCCAGCACCCCCAGGCCAACGGCCTCGTCGACGACCCGCCGGACGAGGGCGACCTCTTCCTCGCGCGAGAGGGCGATCCGATCCTGGACGAGAAGTTTCCCGACCACCCCCTCAAGGCGGCCCCGGCGCTCCTGGGTCGTCAGGCCGTCCAGGGCGCCCCGGTCGATCTCCCGGCCGAGCCGCGTCATGTAGTGATGGACGGTGTCGCTGTCGTCGGCGTAGTCCCGTCCCGGCGGGGACTGAGGGCTCACGTGTCGCTCCTTGCGGTGGGGAACTGCCCTTCGGCGAGGCATCCGGAGTAAGTGGCCGACCGAGCCAGGACGGTGCGCGGAAACATCGGCACGATCGCCGGCAGTTGGACCCGGACGGTGACCTCTTCGCCGACGGTCCTCACGCCGGCCAGGTCGCCGACGAGCTGGTCGGGCAGCGCCGCCCGGGCGGCGGCGGTGGCCGCTCCCGGATCCACGCTGTTCGAGCAGGCCCGGGCGGCGGCGCGCGCCGCGTCGTCAACAGCGACGATCGTGTATCCGGCCACCAGCAGCTGCAGCGCGCAGACCAGCGCGATCAGCACCAGCGGCAGGACTCCCACGAACTCCAGCGCGGCCTGACCAACGTCCCGACCGTCGTTCCGGTCGTCGGACCGGGTCATGGCGCCGCTCCGAGGCCGTCCTCCCGGGGCACCGTCTGGCGGGCGGTGAAGGTCAGCGGGAGCGACGCCAGCCCGGGGGCCAGCAGCGGAGTGCGCAGCGTGACCGTCACGGTCGAGTCTGGCCGGTCGACAGAGAGGGACGCGCCACGGCGCCACCCGCCGGGAAGGCCGTCCAGGGCGGCGGCCCGGATGCCGCTGTCGGTCTCGGCCACCTCGAGCCGGCGGCCGGCTTGGTCGGCCGCCCGGCCAGCAAGCTCCCAGGTGAACCCGGCTAACAGCAGCTGCCAAAGCAACAGGGCGACGAACAGGACCAGCGGCATGATCGCGACCGTCTCCAGCGCGGCCTGCCCGGCGTCGCGTCTCCACCGGGCACCACTGGGCCGGGGCAGGCGTCGGTTCGGCCGGCGCCTCCGGCCAACAGGTGCCGGCAGTGGGAGCCCGACCTCCCGCCCGAGTTCGGCCAAAGCATTCAGGTATCCCCGGTCGGAGACGGCACCCGGGTCGGCGTGGTTGACTGCAGCCTGTAATGCCAGGAAGTTGGCCGGGATGGCGGCCCGCGCGCAGGCCAGCTCCCTGACTAGGACCTCGCGGACGAAGCGGGGCTGGACCTCCTGATCCCGCCGGACCCGGTTCAGGACGACCGAGACCGGGGCCTTCGGGTCAAGGCCCTGCCGGCGCCAGAAGCCGACCAGGCGCTGGGCTCCCTGGAGGGCGGGCATGTCCGGGGTGGAGACGATGAGCGTCGTGTCGGCCAGCCCGACGGCCAGCGCGCCAAGTTCCAGCGACTGCGAGCCAACATCGACAATGACAACGTCGAACCGGGCCCGCAAGGCCAGGAGGATCCGGCGCGCCGCGAGCGCGGTGATCTCGCTCGCCCGCTCAGCGAGGTTCGGGGCGAGAAGAACCTGGAAGCCAGCCGGATGCGGGCTCAGAGCGGCCTGCAGTTTCTGGCCGCTGACCTCGGCGATGTCCGCGCCGGCAGCCAGCACGGTCAGGTCACGGGAGTGGTCCAGCCCGAGCTGGGCGGCGATGCCCCCGGTCCTGACGTCGAGATCGACCAGACAGACCCGCCGGGCCTGCCGCGTGACCAGGACGGCCAGCTGCACGGCCACGGTGGTTGCGCCCACCCCACCCTTCGCGCCGGCCAGCACGACGATCCGTGCGCTGGCGAGCGTTGGGCGGGACGGCACCAGCGAACCGCTGTGACCGTCCGACGTCCTCCGCAGCGCCGGCAGGGGCGCGGGTGTCGCGCGCTGGCCGCGCGGGGCCGGCCGCCGCACCGGCTCCCCCCCGGGCCAGTGCGGTGTCGCTATCGGTGGCGGGGCCGCTGGCGTCGTCGGGCGCGGCGGGTCGGGCGGAGTCGGCGTCAACTGGGCCGGCGTCAACTGGGCCGATGGAATTTCGACCGGCGGGGTGGACGGCGGTGGAGTCGGCTGGGTCTGCCGGAAATTGGGCAGGACCGGGGGCTCCGGGAGCCCGAGGGCGACCCGTGCTTCGTTCGGGTCCAGCGGCAGCTGGATTACCGCCACTCCGGGGATCTGGATGCGCCGGGTTCGGCTGATCTCGTCAGGCCGCACGGCCAGCACGACACGCACGGTCGGCCAGCGCCGCCGCACCTCCATCATCATCGACAGGAGTCGGGGTGCGCCGTCGTCCTCGAGGAGCAGGACGGCGTCCGGCTGGTATGCCTCCATCGTCGCCAGCAGCGTGTCCGGTCCGTCGACCGCCATCACGGCCAGGCCGGGCAGAGCAGGAACCTGGATCTCGGTTGCTGCCGCGCCGGCGAACGCCCCGGAGGCGACGCCGACCACCAAGCGGAGCGCGGACGGGTCGTCGCGCCGCGCCGCGGGTTCGGCGTGGGGATGTCTGTCGCCACCGAGACCGCCGGCCGGGAGGGGCCGGCCGTACGGCTCGCGCGAGGTCATCGTCCGCCGCCGGTGACCTCGGTACCGGTAACGACCCCGGAGCCGTCCGGTATATCCGACGTATCTCCGGGCGCCCGCAGCGCCAGCCTGACCTTCGCGGCGAAGCTTTCCGCGTAGGCGAGTGTCAGGCTGTCATCTAAATTCAGGGAGAAGGTGACCGGCACCTCCTGGTCGACGGACACCGAACCGCCCTGGCTCTTCGTCTCGTTGACCAGCTTTCCGATCGAGATCACCTTCGCGTGCGGCACGATGATGCGGGCCGAACTGTCGGCGCTGTTGTCGGGGTCCTTGTTGAAGGTTGCGTAGATGTCGACGTAGTCGCCGACCTGGACCTGGCCAGCCACGCCGGTTTCGTCGTCGATGAGGATGGCGAGTTCGCGCTGGTTCTCCCCGATCCCGAGAGGCTCGCCGAGCATGCTGGCTTGGAGGTAATCGCCCTTCCTGAGCTCGGTCTGGGCGACTTTCCCCGCCAGGTAGTCAGGATTCTCCGCCACCATCTTGCTGGTGATCATCTCGTTGGTGACGTAGTGCTTGGGCACCGCAACTTCCGTCCACGCCGAGTCCGGGACTGCGTTGTAGGGCGCGACGTCCTGGGTCATCTGCAGCACCTGCACGGGCGCGCCGACTTGCTCGCGCACGTGTGACGTGTAGTTGATCAGACCTATGAACACCAGGAGTGCGCCGACCGCCGCCACGCCGAAGAGCAGGTACGCGCGTCTCTTTCGCGGATTCACCTCAGAGCCGACGCGATGTCCGTGGGCATCGTGGCGCACCGCATGGAAAGCGGCGGATCCGCCTCTACGGCGTGATCCAACGACAAATAAAGCACGTCAGTAGACCCCCGTGATCAGACGTCGTAGCCATGCTAGCACGTCGAACGTGAGAGTGTCGGACGGCGTCAGCAATATGACTGTACCTGGCGCCGGTCGGGCACCAGGCGGCGCTTCCCGTCTCCTGTCGCAAAGACAATGCGGGCGCCGCTCCGGGCGGCCTCCCGACTCGGCGCGCAGACTCGTCGTCGGCGGCCCGGCTGGCCGCCAGGCGACGCATTGCATCATGGCGGTCCCGCTGGGCCTGATTAGGCTCTGAGTAGGTCCCTGGACCCAGGATCTATTCTCCAAAAGCCGGACATAACAACCTTTCCTGCGTGGGTCTGGTCTCTCTGACCTAAATCCGCCAGTAGCTGGTGATGTTGGGGGTTCGTAGATCGCCTGGGATGTGAGCGGGTGCCTGCCGTGCAGGGAGAATCGGGGTTACCACACCGACCGATGACGTCCTGACGAGAGGCACCCGCAGGGTGAACAGACTACGCAGATCGACTGGGCCGCGGAAACGGGCCCTGCGGGTTCGGGTCGGGCCGGCGGACCGGTCGCTGACCGGGTTGGCTGGCCTGGCGGCGGTGAGCGAGCTGGTGGATCGGCTCGGGGTCGTCGAGACGCTCGACGAGCGGGTCGGGCCGGTCAAGCAGCGGGCGCGGGGGCTGTCGGGTGGGGGGTTGCTGGTCGGGTTGGCGACGGCGCAGTTGGCGGGGCAGGTGACGCTGTCCGGGCTTGACCGGCTGCGGTGCGATGAGGCGGGCGGGCTGCTCGCCGGGGTGCCGTTCGCGCCGTCGCGGACGGCGGCCAGGTTGGCGGGCCGGTTCGGCCCTGCCGCGTTGGCCGGGATCGAGGCGACGGTCGGGGTGCTCGCGTCGCGCTGGTTGGCCCGGCTTCCCGCGCAGCGCCGCGCCGAGCTGGTCACGGGCCGGCCGACGCTCGACCTGGATTCCTCGGACGTCGAGGTCTTCGGCCGGGCGAAACGCGGCGTGGCCTATACCTACGAGGGGAAGAAGGCCGGCCGGCCGCTACTGGCGTCGTGGGCCAGGACCGGGCTTGTCCTGGCCGCGGATCTGCTCGCCGGCGACCAGGACGTCCGGCCGCGCGCGGCTGGCCTGTTCGCGCGGGCGTTGGCGAACCTGCCGGCGGCGGTCTGCGCGCCGCCGCTGGTCCGGGCGGACTCGGGGTTCTTCACCGGGGACCTCGCCCGCGCCGCGGTGGCGGCCGGAGCGGACTTCGCGATCGCCGCGCCGCGCAACGCCGCGCTCTGGCGGGCCTACGCCGCCGTCGAGGAGAAGGCCTGGACGGATGCGCGGGACATGACCGGCGCCCAGGTCGCCACCAGTAGCCACGCCCCGGCCGGCTGGCCACCCGGCACCTACACGATCATCCGCCGGGTGAAGGTCCCCGCCGCCGAGATCTCCACCGACCCCCGCTCGCGGCGGCGGCGCACGATCCCGAAAGCCCAGCTCACCCTCGCGTTGGAAGGCATCGCCGACCACGCCTGGGCGGTCAGCTTCATCGTCACGAACATCCCCGCCAACGACGGGGCGGACATCGTCGCCCTCGAGCACTGGTTCCGCGGCCGCGCCGACATCGAGACCCAGATCAAGGACGCCAAGCTCGGCGCCGGCCTGCGTCACCCGCCGTCCGCCGACCCGACGGTCAACACCGTCTGGATGTGGGCCGCGATCCTCGCCGGCTGGCTCTCGACCCTGCTCCAGACACTGACCGGGTTAGACCAGCGCAAGGGCCGGGCGCACGGCGACCGGCTCCGCCACGAACTGATCACCATCCCCGGCCGGGTCGTCCGCCACGCAGGCCAGCTGATCCTGCGCCTGCCACCCGGCCGCGACCAGCACCTGACCGGCGCCCTCGACCGGCTCCGAGCCCTACCCGCGGCCGTCTGACCGGCCCCGTTCTTCATCCCCGCAACGCCACCCGGGCCGTGGACCCGGCGCCGACCCGGCACGACAGCCGGGCCACCACGCTGCCCAGCAGCCGGAAACAACATCAACGGACCGGAAAAGGCAAGATCACCGGTCTTCGATCATGCCGGTCGCCGCTACTGGCGGATTTAGGTCAGAGCTACCTCGTTGAAATACGGCAGGGTTCGGATACGAGCACTCCGCCAGTCAAATAGGATTTATGTAGGTTCTCAAAGAGATGACAGTTTCTCGAAAGAAGTGTCGCCGATCTTTCGCTGACCGGACAGGGCGATGAGAGGTGGCTCGGTGTGGCGCCCTCGGGTTCGGCGGCGCGCGGTGTAACCATGATCGGGTGGTGGACGGTTCGTCACGGTCTGGGCGACGTGTCCAGGTACGGTACTGGTCGACTGTCGGGACTGAGGTGGACACGACGTTGGACCGTGTCGCGGTGGACGATCTGCGCACCATCGCCCAGGCTCACCGCGACCTTGACGAACAGGGCACCGCAGCGGGCGCTGTGGGCCGCGAGGGGGCGGGCCCAAGTTGTCCTGCGCGCGCTGAGAGTCGACCCGCCCGAGTAGCTCCCCGGCGGCGAGTTCGACGCAACCGACCGCCGGAGTCGGGCGGGGTGTAACGTAAGAATTGTTGAGTTGCTCAGCCAGTCCGGAATGAGATCAGCCGTCCGCTGCTGAACTTACCGAGCACACGCTCGCGTCGGACACGTCGGTGACCACCCCACGTCGGGATCACCATGACCGTTCCTCTCCGCAACCACCCAGGCACTGGCAGCGCACCCGCCCAGCTCCTCGGCGCGGCAACGATCTTCGGGGTGGTCTTCGGCTCGGCCAAGGCCCAGCGCACCGTGCACGGATTCACCGTCGGCTACTGGTGGGCCGCCGCGGCCTCTTCGGGGCGGGTGCCGTCATCTGCGGTGCCCTGATCCGCGGCGGCACCCGTCTCCGCCAGGAGGCTGGCCAGCCCGAGCCCATCGACGAAATCAGCGGACTGTTCTGAGAGCCATGATAGCCCCGGCAACAAGACGTGGTGGGCGGCGCTCCGACGGCCGCACGGATCGCGGCGCCACCTACCAGACCACGAACCCCTGTTCCATCCTCGATTTCCCTCCCACCGGAGGCTGTCATGCGTGACAGATTCATCAGACCCGGCAACATGGCCCAAGCCATCGCCAGCGACCCCCCGACCCTCCAGCCGTTCGCCTGCGAGGTCGTTCCGGCGCTGCGGGAGACTTCCGCCGCGGAGCGGGGCGGCAGTAGAACCGCAGAACGCCGATGACACTGCTCGACCATGCCGTCCTGCAAGTCGACGACCTGGAGGCCGTCGGCGACTGGTACGACCAGGTCGTCGGCCTGGCTGGGGGTACGCGCACCTTCGATACGGCGACCCTGATCGGGTACGCCCTTCCCGGGCAGCCAACCCAACTGCTCTTCTCCCTGGCGACCGACCCTGGTGGTCGTCAGACGCACCTTTCGCTCAGGGTCGAGGACGAGGCGACTGTCCGACGTGGCCACGAGTTCGCTACCGCCGTCGGCGCCGAGATCCTGCACGAGCCCCGGCTGTGGCCGGAGTACGGACCGGGGTACTACGCGGTCTTCATCCGCGACCCAGCCGGAAACAACCTCGAACTCAACTGCCAAGCCTCAACGGCACGGCCAACGCTCGACGTAACCCAGCATGCCAGCAAGACCCTCACGACCAACTAATCCACACACGGCGGAGGAGCACACGTCATGACCACCATCAGCATCATCGGCTCGGGCAACATGGCCACCACCATCGGCACCCGGGCGGCCAAGCACGGCCACACCATCGAAATCATGAGCCGCAACACCGTCAAGGCCCAGGCAGTCGCCGACCAGATCGGCAACGGAACCACCGTCGGCAGGTACGGGGCAACGCCGGCGGGTGACATCGTCATCCTGGCCGTCCTGTACGCCGGCGCGGTCGAGGTGGTCGCGCACTACGGCGACGCGCTAGCCGGCAAGATCCTCGTCGACATCACCAACCCGTTCAACGCCGACGCCAGCGGACTAATGACCACCGAGGGCAACTCGGTGACCCAACAGATCGCCGCCGCCGCCCCCAAGAGCACATACGTCGTGAAGGCATTCAATATGATCTTCCGCGGCGTCCTTGCCGACGAGAAGCCCCTGGACGTGTTCTTCGCCGGCGACAGCGCCGAGGCGAAGGCACGCTTCGCGGCGTTCCTGGAGAGTTTGGGCATGCGGCCCCTCGACGCAGGAGGGCTCGACATGACCTACACCCTTGAATGGGCCGGGATCCTGTTGATGGGCCTGGCACGAAACGGCGCCGGCTTCGACCTCGCCCTGAGCGCCGACCTCCACTGAAGGCCCGGCGAGGTCGCTTGGCTTCTGCTGGCACGGTCGGTCCCGCAACGGCCGTGGTGACGCCGGAAATCCCGGGCGGATATCCGGACCTCACCGCGTCGCAGCTAGGCCTCATCCGCGAGCGTTCCACGGAGACGGCCGTCGACGCGGGCGCACCCCTGGGCAACGCCGGGGATGTCGACTATGACTTCATGCTGGTCGAGGCCGGCGATGTGGAAGTCGTGAGGTTCGCGGCGTTCGGGCTACATGAGCAGGTCATAGCGAGATTCGGGCCAGGCTCGTTCCTGGGCGAGCTGGACATGCTGACCGGGCAGGCTGCCATGTTTTCGGCGCGCATGCCCGTCGGCGGCGTGATCCAACGGATGCCACGTCCGGTCTTCCGGCAGCTTATGTCCGACGCCCCGGAGCTGTCCGACGTCATTCTCAGGGCGTTCATGGCACGGCGCGAGTTCCTGCGCACGAGCGAAGCAGCGCGCAGTTTCCAGATCGTCGGCGGCGCGCGGTCGGCCGAGACGCTGGAGCTCCGCAACTGGGCCACACGTCTCAACGTGGTGCATAGCTGGCTCGACGTCGAAACCGACGACGGGCACCGGATTCTCGGGTCTCTCGGGCTCGACGTCACACACCTCCCGGTCGTGATGACCCCGACCGGGATCCTCCGCAACGCGACCCCGAGCGCACTGGCGGACCGGCTCGGGCTCGCGTACCGCCCTGTACCCGGCAAGGTCTACGACCTCGTCGTCGTCGGTGGTGGACCCGCCGGACTGGCGACTGCCGTCTACGGCGCCTCCGAAGGCCTGGACACGCTGGTGCTGGAAGGGGTTGCCGTAGGCGGGCAGGCCGGCGCGAGCGCACGTATCGAGAACTACCTCGGCTTCCCGTCCGGAATCGCCGGCGCTGAACTGACTGCCAAGGCGCTGGTACAGGCCCAAAAGTTCGGGGCCGAGATAAAGAGCCCGTGCGAGGTGACGTCACTGCGGATGGCGGACGACCTTGTGGTGACCCTGTCGGACGGGAGCGAGGTCTCGGCCCGCTCGATCGTGATCGCGAGCGGCGCCCACTACCGGAAACTGAACCTCGGGCGATGGGCGGACTTCGAGGGCAACGGCATCTACTACGCGGCGACCGAGCTTGAAGTCCGTGCGTGCGGGATTCACGGCCCTGAGGTGGCCGTGATCGGCGGGGCCAACTCCGCAGGGCAGGCGGCCCTGTTTCTCGCGAGTCGCGGGTCGCGGGTCCGCCTCGTCGTGCGTGCCGACGATCTGGGAATCGAGATGTCGAGCTACCTCACGACCCGCATCCTCGCCGACAGTCGCATCGAGTTGCACCTTGGCACCGAAGTCGTCGGAGTCGACGGTGCCGACCATCTGGACTCGATCGCGCTCGCGAGCACGATCGCAGGGACTCGGGAGAGCGTGCCCTGCGCGGGACTCTTCTGCTTCATAGGCGCCGTGCCCGCGACGTCTTGGCTCGCGGGCGTCCTACTCGACCGAAGCGGCTTCATCCTCACCGACACCGATCTACCGCAGACGCAACCGCGCGACTCGTTCGGGCTACTCGGCCGTCAGCCTCTGGCGTTCGAGACCAGCATCCCGGGACTCTTCGCCGCCGGCGATGTACGTCACGGCTCCATGAAGCGCATCGCAGCCGCCGTGGGTGAAGGTTCGAGCGCGATCCGCTCGGTCCATCAGGCGATCGGCAAGTAGTGACAGATAGCAACCTCCTCATACGGCGACAACTAGGTCGTACTGTCCGGACAAGCAACAAGAAGTGCTAGACCCAACCGAGTGTCGTTCTCCATCTCCAGACGCTTCTTGTCTCGCCGCAGCTGCGCGAGCTCACGCTTCTCCGCGCTCGTCGGCCTGATCGGGTACGTCCTCGTCTCGTGGCTCGAACCCATCGGAAGGCGGAAACACCGTTCTCGGGGCTCAGTCCGCGCTGTGTGTCACAGTTGCTGCTGAACGTGGTGTCAGGCCGGTGCGGGGGGCGGACAGTTGGCGTCGATCGAACGTACGGCGTATCCGTGGTATAAGCGGCGGGTTTCGGCGCGGGAGCTCCGCGAGGCGTTGTCATCAGCGCCGAGGACGGGTGCTCGTGGCGGGTCTGTCGGGGGTGAGCCGCAGAGGCGGCGTGGACGGAGCGGCGCTGGTGCCGCCGCCCGATCAGCCCGGCAGTGCCACCGGCGATCGAGGGAATGCCCGACGTGTCATCGGACAAGGACGCCCCGCTGGTCGAGGGTATGGACGGCGACAGCGCGTTCCGAAGCGCCTTCCGAGAACTGGCGGAGTACGAGTCGGAGTGGATGCACGCCACGCCCGTCCGGGCCGACCGCGACGCGCTGGTGCGCCGACCATTTCGCGACCCTCGCGTCCGGCAACGTCCCGGTCCGGTGATCCTCACGACGCTCGATCACCGGTGTCCGTTCGACGGGGTCGTTGAGCGATGAGCACCTCCGCGACCGGACGAGTGGTGCGCGGGGCGGACGGGACCCCGTGGGTAGGCCTGACCGTGACCGTCACCGACATCGGCGTCCTCTTCGACGACGAAATGGCGCGCCAGCGCACCGGGCCGGACGGCCGGTTCATGCTCACGTACGGTGGCAGCGGCTGGGCGGACATCTTCAGCGAGCGGCACCTGGTGTTCGAAGTGTTAGACGTGTCAGGTCGCTCCCTGGCTCGCGTGGATCTGGAGGACACCGCGGGCCTCGTGCTTCCGGTGCCGGACATCGTCGTCCGGCCGACCGATGTCGAGGGCCTGCAGGTCACGCTCGGCACCGGTGCCGCCGCTTTTGTGAGCAGCGGGAACGCCATCACGTTCCTCGTCGACAACGTCCAGGCGTGGCACCACCTGGGCCAGGCGTTCGCCGACGCGACGTCGTCCATCGAGTTCATGCAACTCGACTTCGAGATCCCCGGAAGGTTCCAGCCCAATCCGGTCAGCGAGCGCCCGGTTGTGGTGTTCGACTTCGAACCGCCCGCACCGACCGATGCCGCGCCGCGCATGGTCAACGCCCCGCTCGACGTGCGGCCCGAACGAGTCCTGGAGAACCGGGCGCGCCTGGACGGCGTGACGGTGCGGATCCTGCTCAGCCGGTGGGTCGTCGAACCGCACCTCCTGCTGCTCGGCGCCGGGCTAGCCGGCCCGCTGGGGATGGTGCTGACGCTGCTCGTGGGCGGCGTACTCCAGGCTTTAGGCGTCCTCACCACTGCTGACGAGGTGACGAACTACTTCGGCCAAGCGGGCCTTCCGAACATCAAGGTCCACCCGGCCCCCACGCCGATATTCGGCCCTACGCACGCGAAGCTGGTGATCGTCGACGGCACCGAGGCAGTCAGCGTCAGCTCGCCGTTCCTCCAGTCCTACTTCGGCGATGAAGCCCATCCGATCGACGACCCCCGCCGAGGTGACAACGATAAGCGCCCGATCCACGACGTCTCCGCCGCAGTGCGCGGCCCGGCCGTGGCCGACCTCTACGAGGCGTTCCGGCTGCACTGGAACACCCACGTTCCTGGCGAGCCCGTCGCCCCCATCGCCCGGCCCGGTCCCGCCGCCGGAGGCGACGCCGTCGTGCCGCTCCAGGTCGTCCGCACGCTCATCGGCGGTCGCTTCGCGGCCCCCGCGGATGGCGAAAAGGGGGTGCTGGAGGCCTACCTGCGTGCCATCGCGACGGCCGAGCACCTGATCTACCTGGAGAATCAGTACTTCACCAACGAAACGATCGCCGGTGCGCTGGTGACGGCCCTGAGGACGAGACCCGCTCTACAGGTCGTGATATTGGTCAACATCAGTCCTGACGTGCCAATCTATTGGACCTGGCAGCGCCAACTCGTCGCACGGGTGCGAGCCGCCCTGAACGACGAGCAGCGTGGCCGCTTCGGCGTCTTCACGCGGTGGCTCCACGAACCACCAGGGCCGCGGACGCCACGCGCGCGAATCGTGCCCAACTACGTGCACTCCAAGGTGGCGATCGTCGACGACCGCTGGGCGACCGTCGGGTCGGCGAACCTCGACGGGGCGTCGCTGGACTTCATCCAGGTGCTGCACGACTACCAACTCGGTCCGCCGGTCCGCAATACCGAAGTGAACCTGCTCGTTCTGCCCGACCCCGACGGCAGGTCGCCCGCCGCCGACCTGCTCCAGCGGCGGCTGTGGGCCGAGCACCTCGGCTACTGGAAGTCACCGGGTGTCCCCGACCCCGACCAGAAGGTGTTGGCCGGGCCGCCGCCCAAGGACTGGCTCAAGCTGTGGGTCGACGCCGCGAACGCCAAGCTGGGCCTTCTCAAGTCGAACCCGAACGCCGTGTCGCCGGGGGCCGTCCTCACGTGGCCGACGGCCAACTGGCCCGTGGACACACCGCGCGCATACCTGGAGGCGTTGGGAATTGAGCGGGCCGACCTAGACCACCTAGTGCGTTGACCACGAACGTTTCCGGGTTTGGATCAGGCGGCTCGTGATCGTGGGCGTCCCCAGCGTTGCTGGCGTTCGGAGCGGACGCGGGCGCGTTCCCGACGCTGGGCGGCCAGCACGTCGG
>Ga0207710_10000081_pt1 | contig 138729 bp, 133 predicted proteins | sample KBSS24metaG_FD_184400 | JGI IMG/M metagenome (GOLD analysis project Ga0207710, IMG submission 184400) | Switchgrass rhizosphere microbial communities from Kellogg Biological Station, Michigan, USA - KBS S2-4 metaG (SPAdes) (version 2) | ecosystem: Host-associated > Plants > Roots >...
CGGTGCACAACATCGGCAAGATCCTCACCCACCTCGCCGCACCACCGCTCCCGGCCTAGGAGCGGCACCCCGCCACAGTCGAATCCACGCCACCCAAATGAGCGACAATCCATTTCGACACAGCCCGTAATCGTGTGGAAACCGCGCCGAAATCGCTAAGGGCGTCGAGCAGCCACGACCTCGCGCACCCGCAGCGCCGCCTCGGCCGGGTCCTCGTGCTCCCACACCCGCACGCTGACCCAGCCTGCCTCCGCGAGCCGGGCATCGGTGTCGACGTCGCGCGCCCGGTTCCCCGAGACCTTGTCTGCCCAGAACTTCGCGTTGGCTGCAGCGATGGTGTGGTGCTGCGGACAGCCGTGCCAGAAGCAACCGTCGAGAAACACCGCCACCTTGGCACCAGGAAAGACAAGATCGGCGGTGCGCCGAAGCCCGGCAAGCGGCCTGGCCGAGACGCGGTAGCGAAGGCCGAGGGCGTGCACGGCCGACCGCAGCGCCAGTTCGGGCTTGGTGTCCCTGCTGCGGTTGGCCCGCATGCGTCCCCGCGCTTCCGGCGACGACGCCCACGATTCCGCCATGCATCCAGGCTATTCGCGGCGCGCCGAGCAACCTGCCAGATCTAGGCGAAACGCTCAATACCATCCAATACGTGAGCAGCCGCGACCTCGGAGCAGCGGTCGAACGTCGGCCGAGCACGGACGCGGACTTCGAACGGTTCCGGGCGCGCAACGGCAGCTACGAACGCATCCTCGTCGGGCGTGACGGCCATCAGATCCCGAGCACCTTGGCCGCCTACTCGGGCTGCGACACCCGGCCCACCTGTGCCGACGAAGCCGAGCGGGCCTGGCTGCAAAGCAGAGAGGCGCCACCGTGGACCAAGACGGGGCCCCCGGTTCGCGTGGTCGACCTGTTCTGCGGCTGCGGCGGACTGTCGATCGGCCTCGCCGAGGCAGCCAGGGCACTGCACCGCCCCTTCGAGCCGACGCTCGCCGTCGACCACGACCAGACGGCCCTGCAGATCTACGCCGACAACTTCCCATCGGCGAACACCGTCAGCGACGACGTCGCGGCGGTGTTGCCTGGCCGCGTCGGGTCGCGCCTGACCCACGCCGAGCGGCTTCTCGCCAAGGGGCATCCCGACGTCGACGTGCTCGTCGGCGGGCCGCCCTGCCAGGGCCACAGCGACTTCAACAACCGCACGCGCCACGAAGACCATAAGAACGAGCTCTACAACTCGATGGTACGAGCCGCGGAAGTGCTTGCCCCTCAACACGTTCTGATCGAGAACGTACCGGGCGCCCTGAACGACCGGCTGTCCGTCGTACAACGCACCGCCGACGCGCTCGACGAGCTCGGCTATCGGGTGTCGGTGGGCGTCGTCGACCTCAGCGAGATCGGCGTGCCGCAGCGTCGGCGCAGGCTGGTCCTGATGGCCAGCCTGACGCACGCCACCACGCCCGCCGACATCGCAGCTCGGCACCGCCGCGAACCCCGCGACGTGGCATGGGCGATTCAGGACTTGGAGGAGGTGCCGGAGTCGCAGCGGGTGGAGCTTCTCGACGCCGTCGCGAGGTCCGCGCCCGCGACGCGGCGGCGCATCGACTACCTCTTCGAGTCGGGCGCGTTCGACCTGCCCGACAGTGAGCGGCCGCCCTGCCACGCCAGTGGCGGCCACAGCTACCAGTCGATCTACGGACGCTTGGCGTGGGACCGACCGTCGCAGACCATCACGACTGGTTTCTACAGCATGTGCATGGGCCGTTACGTGCACCCGAGCCGACGCCGCACGATCACCGCACGTGAAGCTGCTCGGCTGCAATACATTCCGGACTGGTTCCGCTTCTCTCGAGCGCGCCATCGCACCGCCCTGGCAAGGATGATCGGCAACGCGGTGCCCTCGCGGCTGAGCTACGCAATCGCGTTGGAATGGCTGCGGTGAGCCGACGGACGTTCACCGTCGCTGGCCTGTTCGCAGGCATCGGCGGTCTAGAACTCGGCATGGCCGACGGAGGTCATGACACGGAGCTTCTCGTCGAGAACGCCATGCCCGCAATGCACGTGCTGCGCAACCGGTTTCCCGACACCAAGCTGGAGCGTGACGTACGGCAGCTCCGATCGCTGCCCGCCGCCACCGACCTGGTCGTCGCGGGCTTCCCGTGCCAGGACCTGAGCAGCGTCGGCCGCAAGCTCGGAATCGACGGCGCACGAAGCAGTCTCATCGGCGAGGTTTTCCGGCTGCTGCGCATCTCCGACGTTCCGTGGGTAACGCTGGAAAACGTTCCGTTCCTGATGTCGCTCGGCAAGGGTGAGGCGCTGCGCCTCATCACGACGACGCTGACCGACCTGGGCTACCGGTGGGCGTACCGCGTCGTCGACAGCAACGCGTTCGGCCTGCCGCAGCGACGCAACCGCTGGTACCTGGTCGCCAGCCGCGATGGTGACCCACGTGACGTCCTCTTAGCCGATGACGCCGAAAAACCATCTCCCACAAACGAATATCCCGACGTCGCCTGCGGGTTCTACTGGACCGAGGGCATGCGAGCATTCGGCTGGGCCGTCGACGGCGTGCCGCCCATCAAGTGCGGCTCATCCGTCGGCGTGGCATCACCGCCCGCCATCCGGATGCCGACCGGCCGGTACGTCACCCCAGACCTGCGAGATGCCGAGCGGCTGCAGGGCTTTCCCGTCGACTGGACGGCACCTGCCGAAGAGGTTGCCAAACGTGGCGAGCGCTGGCGGTTGGTCGGCAACTCCGTCAGCGTGCCCGCCGCTGCGTGGATCGGTCGCAGGCTCGCCGCGCCGGGCCGCTACTCGGAATCCGACGACGAGCCATGGGCCGGCGCCAAGTGGCCGCGCCGCGCGGCGTGGGCCGACTTCGACGGGGTCGTGCACGCCGCGGACGTCGGCCCGTGGCCGCAGTGGCACGAGCGTGAGCCACTGGCGGAGTTCCTCAGATACCCTGGCAAGCCGTTGTCGGCACGGGCCGCATCGGGCTTCCTCCGGAGGACCCGCAAGGGCACGCTGCGCTTCCCCGCTGGGTTCATCGACGAGCTGACCGGTTACGCAGAAGCTCTGTAACGGGCCCGTCGCACCCTCCGAGTTATTAGTTAGGCCGGGGGTTCGTCCGTCACGAATCGAGCCCATTCATGAAGATCCCTTCCCCACTTCGCGGCGCGTTGCGTCGCATCGCCGTGTCTGCCGTCGTGGCCGCGGCATTGCCCGGCCTCGTCGGCGTCGCCGGAGGCTCGGCGACCTCGGCGGCATACTCCCGACCAGGTCTGCCGGTCGAAACCCTGATGGTCCACTCGGCGGCGATGGGCCGCGACGTACCCGTGAAGTTCCAGGGCGGCGGCCCTCACGCGGTGTATCTGCTCGACGGGCTGCGGGCACGCGACGACAACAGCGGCTGGGACATCGAGACGGCCGCCTTCGAGACCTTCTATCAGTCGGGGGTGTCGGTGGTCATGCCCGTCGGCGGGATGTCGAGCTTCTACTCCGATTGGAACGGCCCCGCCGTCGGCAACGGGACGACGCAGACGTACAGGTGGGAGACGTTCCTGACCTCCGAGCTTCCGGCGTACCTGGCGGCGAACAAGGGCATCTCGAGCTCGGGCAACGCGGTGGTCGGCCTATCGATGTCGGGCAGCGCCGCGCTGATTCTCGCGGCCTTTCACCCGGGTAACTTCCGGTATGCGGGGTCGCTATCGGGATTCCTGAACCTCTCGCAAGGGGCGTGGCCCACGCTGGTCGGTTTCGCGATGCGCGACGCGGGCGGTTTCGACGCGACGGCGATGTGGGGTCCTGGCGGCGGGCCCACGTGGCAGCGCAACGACCCGACCATCCAGGCGGGCGCTCTGGTCTCCGACGGCACGCGCATCTGGGTCTACACCGGCAACGGCACACCGTCCGAACTTGGCGGAGCAGATCTTCCCGCGACCGTTCTCGAAGGGCTCACGCGTGAGAGCAACGTCAAGTTCCAGGCCGCGTACACCGCGCTCGGCGGAAGGAATGCGACGTTCAACTTCCCGCGCAACGGCACTCACAGCTGGGGCTATTGGGGTGCGCAGCTCACCGCGATGAAGCCAGACATCGTGCGGACGCTCGGGGGGTAACGAATCCTCGAGGGTCCTAACTCTCCGCCGACATCACCACACGGAGTTCGTCGCGCGAGCTGATGTGCAGCTTCTGATACACGTGACGCAGATGGTATTCGACCGTCTTCGGGCTCAGGAATAGCGCGGCGGCAGTCTCTTTCGTCGTTCGGCCCTCGCCGAGCATTCGAGCGATGCGGATCTCCTGCGACGTGAGGACACCGAGATAACCCTCGTTGCCGCGACGGACCTTCTCTCCGGTCGCATCGAACTCGCTTGCGGCCAGGTCGGCCCATGGGCGAGCCCCGAGCCGCTCGAACGCATCGAGTGCTTGGCGGAGCTGGGGCCGAGCGGCGACCCTGCTGCGGTTGCGACGAAGGGCCGCGCCAAAGGCCAGCCGGGTGCGGGCTTCCTCGAATAGATCCAAGCTGCCGCTGTGCAATTCGATGGCACGCTCGAAGAGCCTGGTGCGCTCCGAGGTGTCAGGACAACTGAGGGCGACGGCACGATGAGCGCGAGCCAACGCCCACGGTTGCCCCTTCTCGGTCGCACGCGCCAGGTACTCCTTGGCCGTCGCCGCCGCCCCCTCTAGGTCGCCGTTGCGCAACTGCGCCTCGGCAAGCTCGGGCCCTGGCGCGAGATCCACGTCGAGAAAGTCGATGTCCCGCAACGTCTTCTGCAACAGACCGAACGTCTCGGCAGCCGTCGCCGGGTCGCCCTTCGCCAGGTGTAGCTCTCCGAGAGCGAAGAGCCCCCACAGCTTCGCCAACGTGAGTCCGTAGGCGTCGGCGAGTGCGATGGCCTCGTCGGCGTTCGCCTGGCAGGCCTGCGCGTGGCCCATCTTGGCCTGCAGCCACGCCAGCCCCGCCAGCGAGGCAGCCAGATCGGTGGTTTGGCCCGTTTCCCTTGCCAGAGCGATGCTTTCGTCGTACCCGGCTACACCCGAACCCCACCGATCGGTGGTCGCATCGTCACGTGCCATGTGAAACAGCAGGGTGGGCAAGCCTCCGAGTGCCATCCGTACACGATCGTCGTTGACGGCTCGCTCCATGAGACCGCGGCCCACCTCAGATTCGCGGAGAAACAGTGTGCCGATGACTTCCCAGTGCGGCCGCCACGGATCGTGGGGCACCTCTGGCTGACTTCCCAAGGCCGCCACGGCGGTACGAATCCACTCCACACCGGCCTCACCGGCGAGCACTCTCGCGATTCCGACACCCAGCTGGCCGCGGATGCGTGCCGCGTCGGTAACGCACCTGGGGACGAGACCCTCTAGCCTCGCGGCCACTGTGAGCGCACTGGTCGTATCGCACTGGTAGAAGCAGCCGCTGATCACGTCTGCCAGCCGCATCGCGGCGGCATCGGGGTCATCGGCCTCGCTGAGTTCTGCAGCTCGCAGCAGCATGCGTCGGCCCTCGGCGATCGATCCCGTTCGGAGGGCCAAGTTGCCACGGAGATCGTCGATCGCAGCGAGCACGTCGTGGTCGCTGGCCAGGGCAGTCGCCTTCTCCAACAAGGCATCTGCCTGGGCCGCGTGGCCCGCCAACCACGCCGACTCGCCCGCAGCGAGCATCCGGCTAGCGCGGTGCACATGGTCGGTCGTGAGGTCGGCTGCCCTGGCGAGCGCGGTGACCGCCACCGCGTGTGCGCCGCGAGCACTTGCGCGACCCGCGACCCCGACGAGTGCGTCGGCGACGGCGTCGTCGGGTCCGATGCACGCTTGGCTGAGATGCCAGGCGCGGAGGTCGGCCGACGACTCGGGCAGCGCAGCGGCCACGGCCCGATGGGCGTCGCGGCGTAGGGCGGGCGCGGCGGTGGCATAGATCGCCGGGCGCACTAGCGGGTGCCGGAAGGTGGCTTGGTCGCCGCTGAGTCGAAGCAGACCGATCGCCTCGGCGTCAGCTAGATCTGCTACTGCGCAACCGAGTTCACGCGCGGCCTGGGCGGTCGCGACCAGATCTCCGTCGGCGACGGCGGCGATCAGCAGCACCCGTTGCGTGGCCTCCGGCAGTGCCGACACCCGGCCCCCGAAGGCTCTGGCGATGGCGTCGGGGACGGGCAGCGGGAGCTCGGGCGGCAGCCGAGAGATGCTGTCCATGTCCTTCGACAACTCGAGCAGGGCAAGCGGATTTCCCGATGTCGCGCGGTGCAGGGCTTCTGCGTCCTCGCGGCCCATCAGCGTCGCGGTGTCGGCGAGGCTGAGCCCCGTCAGCTCCAGCCGGGGCAACTCCGGGGTGTTGAGAATGGCGTTGGGCTCGGGCCGCAGCGACATCAGCAGTGCGATCGGGTCGGCCACCAATCGGCGCGCGACGAAGCGCAGGGTCTCCGCGGTCGCTGGGTCGAGCAGATGTGCGTCGTCGACGAGGAGCAACAGCGGCCCGTCCTCCGCCCGGCGACTCAGAAGGCTGAGCGCGGCTACGCCGACGGCGAACCGCTCGGGGGCGGGACCGCTGCGCAGCAGAAGGGCCACGGCCAGGGCATCGCGCAACCGCTCCGGCAACGATTCGAGGAGGCCCAGCACCGGCGCCAGGAGTTGGTGAAGACCGGAGAAGCTGAGCCCTGCCTCGAACTCGTTTCCCGACGCGCGCAGCACTTGCATCTCGCCTGCCGAGGCAGCGGTGTCGTCGAGAAGCGCGGTCTTTCCGATCCCGGCCTCGCCGCTGATCACGAGGATGCCGCTCTGCCGAAGGCGCGCACCGGCGACCAGCGTCGCTATGCGGTGCTGCTCCGCCTCGCGACCGACCAGCATCGATCGATCGTAGAAGAGAAACACCAGGGGGGGTACCGGATTCGATCCGGGTGAAATCGCGCGACGGTGGGTGCACCAAGAGCCAACCAAGAGCCAACGAGAAGGGACGAATCCAATGACCGAAGTAGCAAACCCACCCGCCATCGACCCGGAGAAGCTGATGGGTTTCGTGTTCAAGGCAGTCGAGGAGGTCGGCGCAGTCCTCAACGGCGCCCTGGTCGTCATGGGCGACCGCCTCGGCTACTACCGAAGCCTGGCCGAGCACGGCCCAAGCACCCCTGCCGAATTGGCCGAACGCACCGACAGCGACCAGCACTACGCCCGCGAGTGGCTCAACGCCCAGGCGGCGGGCTCGATCGTCACATACGACCCGGCTACGGGGCGCTACGAGTTGCCAGCCGAACATGCCATCGCACTGACCGACGAGAACAGCCCCGCGTTCGTCACCGGGCTGTTCCAGACCGCGCACGGCTCGGTCTGCGATACCGAGAGCATCGTCGCAGCGGCACGCACCGGCGACGGCTTCGGCTGGGGCGACCACAACTCCGACGTGCACGTCGGCTGCGAGCGCTTCTTCGCTCCGACCTACAGGGCACACCTCGTCGCCGAGTGGCTGCCCGCTCTCGACGGCGTCGTCGCCAAATTGGAAGCCGGGGCCAGCGTCGCGGACATCGGCTGCGGGCACGGCGCTTCGACAATCCTCATGGCAGAAGCCTTTCCAGCGTCGCGGTTCCGCGGAACGGACTGCCACTCGGGTTCGATCGCCACCGCGCGCGTGCGTGCGGACGAGGCAGGAGCCAAGCACGTCGACTTCGAAACCGCCGACGCCGACGCCTTCACCGGAGGTCCCTACGATCTGGTGACGACGTTCGACTCGTTGCACGACATGGGCGATCCGGTCGGCACTGCGCGCCACGTCCGCGACGTCATCGCCGAGGACGGCACGTGGCTGATCGTCGAGCCGATCGCAGGCGATCACGTCGAGGACAACCTGCACCCCGTCGGGCGGGCCTTCTACGGCTTCTCGACGCTGTTGTGCACGCCGTCGTCGCTGTCGCAGCCGGTGGGGCTTGCGCTCGGCACGCAGGCCGGCCCGGCGCGCATCCGCGACGTCGTGACGGCGGCGGGCTTCACCCGGTTCAGGATCGCGGCGCAAACCCCGTTCAACAACGTATTCGAAGTCCGGCCCTAGGCGATTGACGCAGGGGCGACGATATGAGGGTGAGCGACGAACAGCCCCGCGCCCGTCTGCCTGACCGTTCGGGCGCAGCGAGACGTGGGGACGTCTCGCTGCACTTCGACGTCTACGGCGATGGGGCGACGACGGTGTTGCTGCTGCCGACCTGGTCGATCGTGCCGTCGCGGTTCTGGAAGCTCCAGGTGGCCTTCCTGGCCCGCCACTACCGCGTCGTCACGTTCGACGGGCGGGGCACCGGCAAGTCCAGCCGGCCACGGGGCGCCGCGGCGTTCGCCGACCACGAGTTCGCCGCCGACGCGCTCGCTGTCCTCGATGCCAGCGACACCGAGCGGGCCGTCGTCGTCGGATTCTCTTGCGGCGGAACGTGGGCGATACACCTCGCCGCCGCGCACCCCGAGCGCGTGCGGGGCGTCGTGGCGATCGCCCCTGCGTGCGGGGTCGCGTTGGTTCGCCCCGATCTCGAACTCGCCCGCTGGCACGGCGTTTACGACGAACCCCAGGGATGGCAGCAGTACACGCGGGACAACTGGCTCAACGGCGATCTAGGGGCATTCCGGGAGTTCTACTTCAGCCAGATGTTCTCGGAGCCGCACTCCACCAAGCAGATCGAGGACACGCTGGCCTGGTCGGCCGACATCGATGCGCAGACCCTGGTCGACAGCACCTCGGCACGCCTCGGCGACCACGGGCTCACCGTCGAGCCGATCGAGGACATCGCGGCCAAGGTGACGTGCCCGGTGCACGTCATCCACGGCACAGCCGACAGGTTGCGCTCGACGAAGATCGGGGAGCGCATCGCCGAATTGACCAGCGGCAGGCTGACTCTCATCGACGACGCCGGACACGGGCCGCCTGGCCGCGACCCGATTCTCGTCAACACGCTGATCCGGGACTTCGTCGAGGAGGTAGCGCCTGCTCGACCGCAGACGACGACGTGGACGCGTGGCATGCGCCGTCCCCGCCGCGTGCTCTACCTCAGCTCGCCGATCGGCCTCGGCCATGCCCGCCGCGACGTGGCCATAGCTCAGCAATTGCGTTGCACCCAGCCCGATTTGGACATCACCTGGCTGGCCCAGGACCCCGTCACGCGGGTTCTGGACGTCGCAGGCGAGCGGGTCCACCCGGCGTCACGGCATCTGCTCACCGAGTCCGGGCACATCGAGACCGAGGCAGGCGACCACGACCTGCACGCCTTCCAGGCGTTGCGCAGTCTCGACGAGATCCTTGTCGCCAACTTCATGCTGTTCGACGAGGTGATTCGTTCTGACATGCCCGATCTGGTGATCGCGGACGAGGCGTGGGAGGTCGACTACTTCCTACACGAGAACCCCGAACTGAAGCGGTTCACGTTCGCGTGGCTGACGGACTTCGTCGGGTACCTGCCAATGCCCGACGGCGGCGAGCGCGAGTCGAGGCTCACCGCGGACTACAACGCCGAGATGATCGAGCACCGCGCCCGCTTCCCTCGGCTGCGGGATCGGTCGATCTTCGTCGGCAACCCCGCCGACGTCGTCGCCGACACGTTCGGGCCTGGGCTGCCGAGCATCCGCGACTGGACCGAGCAGAACTTCGAGTTCTCGGGGTACGTCCTCGGCAGCCTCGGCCCTTCGGCACCAGAACGAACGGCCTTGCGCCGACGCCTCGGTCTACGGCCCGAGCAACGGCTGTGCGTGGCCACGGTCGGGGGGACCGCCGTCGGTGAACCGCTCTTGCGTCGAGTCCTCGACGCGGTCCCCATCGCTCGACGGCTCGCCCCGGACCTGCACTTCCTGATCGTGACGGGCCCGCGCATCGACCCGGCGACGCTACCCAAGCGAGCGGGAGCACGCGTGCGCGGCTTCGTGCCCGACCTCGACCAGTACCTCGCCGTCTGCGACGTCGCCGTCGTCCAGGGCGGGCTCAGCACGTGCATGGAGCTGACGGCCGCAGGAACGCCGTTCATCTACGTGCCGCTGGAGCATCACTTCGAGCAGAACTTCCACGTCCGGCACCGGCTAGAGCAATACGACGCGGGGCGGGCGATGAGCTACGCCGAAGCCGGCGACCCCGATCGGTTGGCGCAGGCCATCGTGGACCAACTGTCCGCGTCAGCAGGGTTTCGTCCCGTCGAGACCGACGGCGCCGCGCGCGCCGCTGCGATGCTGGCAGAGCTCATCTGAAGCGCTTCTACACTCAGGAGAATGCGTTCGCTTGCACCCATCGTGATCGCCGTCGCGCTCGCCGGATTCGGCGCTGCGGCATGCTCGTCGAAGCCCGCGCCGGAAGCGACGAGTTCGACCACAGCGGGGTCGTCCACCTCGCCGACGTCGACGTCGACGAAACCGACTGCCCCCGCCACCCCGCTCAACGGGAAGTACACGGCGACGACGGACAACGGCAAGCGAACGGTCAACGGGCTCGCCACCCCGACGCCCAACGACACCAGCACATGGACTATCACCACCGAGTGCACCGGCGACACGTGCACCGGTCAGGTCATCAGCGATCAGGGCTGGAATGCGCCAGCGGAGTTCGCCCACGGCCGATGGACCGTCAAGTTGGACAGAGCCGACGCCGTACAGTGCCCCAACGGGCCGAAAGTGCCTGCGACGGTGGCTTATTCGTTCGACAGCACCGTGCTCACCGGCACGGTCACCACGGTCAATGCCATGGGTTCCTGCGGGCCTGGCCAAATCGTCGTCATGGCTCCGTGGACCCTCGTCAAGGTGCCATGAGCTAGCGGCGGGCCTCCGGATGCTGGGCCATCCACCGTGCCTCGACCCGCTTGACGCGTTGATGCTCCAGCGTGATCAGGACCGCGCCCGCGGTGACGAGCGCTCCCGCGACGAGGCCTAACGGCAGTTGGGCCTCGGGATGGCCGTACGCCGTCGCGGCGACGAACCCGGCGATCGTGACGATGCCCAGCGCCAACAGGAACAGACCGGGCAGCCACAGCGTGTCGGTGAACGATTCGCCTGCGTGGTTCTGGGTGGTTCGGACGTGGTCCACCGGATCGTGATGTGCGCCTTTCATGCGGCGCCTCCCTCCGTTGCACGACAACCACTCAGCTTACGCCGATTGTGAGCTGGATCACAGCGGTCGACGGCACCGCGGTCCGAACCCCAGCCCTAGGTAACCCACCGCCGACGTCCTATGGCCGAGTTCGAGATCATGGTTGCGACTTCGAGGTCTTGGTCGCCGCTGCGCGCCTCATCGCACGAAGTCACAGCCCTCAGCTCGAACTCGCTCATAGGACCGACGGACCAACGTCCGCCACCCTCTGCGTCCTAGGATCGCGGGATGCCCGACACGTGGCCGCCATGCTGCGCGAATTGGGCATCGCCCGGTGCCTGGCACCCTGAGCGTCGTCTCGCTCAGCAACGCCGTCGCGGGCACCGGCGACTTCGACGCGTTGAAAACCACTGCGGGCGCGATATTCTCGATCGCGTGGGCACGCTCGTCGGCTCTAGTTTCTTCGACGCTGCCACGCGCTCAGGCGTCGACGTCGGACATGACGCACGTCGGCGCACGACGACGGCGAGCAAATCGCACGCACCGCTCAAGGCGGGGGCGTAGTACATGTCGTGGTGCTAGTTTCCTTGCTTATGGAACTGGTCCCACCGCGACTGATCGTAGAACCCGACGATGGCGTCGATCCGGTTCGCGAGTTCATCGAAACGGCTGAACGGTCGCTGTTGATCAAGCAGTTCACCTTCACCGAGGAAAGCCTGATCCAGGCCGTCCTCGACAGGAAGAATGCAGGCGTCGACGTCAAGGTCATGCTCAACTCCAAGAGATCGGGCGGCGACCGCGCCAACGACGACACGTTCGAAACGTTCTCCGCCGCGGGAATCGACGTCAGATGGGCGAATCCGAAATTCTATGTGACGCATGAGAAATCGGTCGTCGTCGACGGGTCGGCAGCCCTGGTCGCCACGTTCAACCTATGCACCAAGTACTTCACCCTCACCCGCGACTACGGCGTCATCACCCACGATCCGCATCGGGTTGCACAGATCATCGAGGTGTTCAACGCCGATTGGGAGCAACAGGATTGGACGCCGACCAGCGATGCCGGTCTGCTATGGAGCAACTCGAATTCACGCATCACGATGGCGCACTTCATCGACACCGCGACCAGTCACCTCGACGTTCAGCATCCGAAGTACGTCGACGCCGTCATCCTCGACCACATCGCCGCGGCGGCCGGTCGCGGCGTGCACGTCCGAGTGCTGTGCGGAGGCAAGCACGGGATCAGTGAGTGGGACATCCTCGACACCTTCGCCTCGCTGCGCACGCTCAAGCGCTTCGGCGTCAAGGTGCACAAGCAGAAGAACCTGCGGGTGCACGCCAAGCTGTTGATCGTCGACAGACAACACGTCCTCGTCGGGTCGATGAACATCGACCGCAGCGCCTTCGACCTGCGCCGCGAACTCGGCATCACCGTCAACAATCCCGACGTCGTGGACAGGCTTTTGGAGACGTTCAACTTCGACTGGGAAACGTCGCACCACTACGATCCGCCGGACCCGCTCGACCCGTCGCAGCACCACGAGGACGACTTTCCGCACGACCACGAGCTGATGCATGAGTGAGGATTCCGAGCCGTCCGACTCCCTTGAGTTTCCACATGCTTCGCTGATTCAGCTTGCGTTGGCGTTCAACCACATTGCCCTGGCGTCGTTCGGCGGGGGGCTGTCCGCGTGGTCGCGCGAGGTGCTCGTCGTCGAGAAGGGTTGGATGAGCGACGAGGAGTTCCTCAGCGCGATGACGATGTGCCGGATCTTGCCCGGCGCCAACCAGGTCAACATGGCGGTGTTCGCGGGTACGAAGATGCGTGGCATTCCCGGGGCGGGCGCCGCGTTGTTCGGGCTCTGTCTCATGCCCGTGGTGCTGATCCTCGTCGCCGGCTACGCGTACTTCCGGTTCAAGGAGGTGCCCGCGATGAAGAGCGTCCTGCACGGGGCGTCGGCCGCGGCGGTGGCGCTCACGTTGACGATGGCGATCAAGACCGGTCAGAAGTGCTTGAAGAGTGTGCCCGCGATCGGTTTGTTCGTCGGAGCATTCATCCTCAACGGCGTGCTGCGCTGGCCGCTGCTGGAGGTGCTCGCCATCCTCGCGCCGCTGAGCCTGCTGTGGGCGTGGCCGCGCAAGGAGAAGCCGGTGGAGGCGCCCGCGTGAAGACGTATCTGAGCGTCATCACCTTGTTCAGCGGGCTGTCGCTGATGTCGATCGGCGGGGGCAACGTCGTCCTTCCCGAGATGCACCTCAACGCCGTGCAGCAGGATCACTGGCTGACCAACTCGCAGTTCGCCGACATCTTCGCGATCTCACAGGCGGCGCCTGGCCCGAGCATCCTGATCGTGACGCTCGTGGGCTATGCGGCGGGCCTGCACGTCGCGGGCGTTCTTGGCGGGATCCTCGGCGGCGTCATCGCCACGATCGCGATGATCGTCCCCGCGTCGATCCTCGTCTACGTCGTCACCAGGTTCTGGCAGAAGGCCGAGGGCTCGAAGCTGCGCATGGCCATCGAAAAGGGCTTTGCGCCACTGACAGTCGGCCTCATCACGGCGACGTGTTTGGTGATCAGCCGAGCCGCGGACCACGACTGGAAGGCGTATACCCTCACCGCGCTCTGCACGGTGATCTTCTTGCGCACGAAGGTCAATCCGCTGATCATCGTCGCCGCCGCGGGCCTGGTGGGGTATCTCGGCTTCGTCTAGGCCTTGCCGGTCCGCTCGCGATGCTTGCAGCCCGGCCAGCAGCAGGGCCGACGCATGCCTTCCTCAAGCTCCTCCTGCGTCCGGCGAATGCGACGCTCGCGTGTCTTGTCCTGCTTGGCGTCCTCCACCCAGCAGATGAACTCGTTGCGCGCCAGCGGGGTGATGTCCTTCCATGCGGCGAGCGCCGTCGCGTTGGCCACGAGCGCCGTCCGCAGGTCAGCGGGCAGCTCGTGGACGACGCCGCCAGGCACCTTCTGGCCACTCATCCGGCCAGGATAGCGCGGGCCTACTGCGCGGTTCGTGCACTCGCACCCGCGGTGAGCGCGGGCGACGTTGCACAAACCGCTACTTCAGCCGCACCATGCGCGTCGTCGACGTCTCGTCGAGCTCCACGACGTCGGTGCGCGAGCGCAGGAAGTCACTGAAAGACCGGAATCCCAAGGACTTTTCGCTGAACGACGGGTCCATGCGCTTCATCTGGGCCTTGACCGCGGAGTTGTGCAACCAGTCGACGTCATCCTTCTCCAGGCCGATCTGCAACGCTCGGGTCAGCAACCCGGTGGCGGCGACCTGCGGGTCCGGCGGCTCGGGATCCTCGTCGATGGTCTGCGGGCGGGTGGCCCGCCGCCGCGGCGCTCGCTTCTTCGGTTCCGGTTCGGGCTCGGCCTCGTCCTTGTCGGTCGCGGACTCGGGCGCGGGCGCAGGCTCGAACACCGGCACGCCGGGCAGCGCGTCATAGGTGACGAACTCGTCGCACGCCGCGGCAAGCGAGCGGCTCGACGCGCCTGCCACACCGATCCCAACGACGTAGCGGCCCAAGCGTTTACAACGCTGCGCGAGCGCGATGTAGTCGGAGTCACCCGCGACGATCACGACGTGGGTGAGGTCGGGCAGGCGGAACATGTCCTCCACCGCGTCGACGGCGAGCCTGATGTCGGCGCCGTTCTTGCCGTAGGCCGCGGCGGGAAAGAGCTGGACCAGGTCGACGGCCCGGCCGACGAGCTGGCCACGATAGCCGGCGTTGACGTCGGCCGACCAGTCGGCGTAGGCGCGGGTGAGCACCAGCGTCCCGAACGACGACGCGAAGTCGATGATGGCGCCGACGTCGACGGTGGCTCTCTCTAGCCGGTCGGACTCCAGCCCCTTGGCCTTATCGCGCTGGAACGAGTTGCGCCCGTTCACCTGGTCATATCGCGAGATCACGATGTTGTCGAAGTCGAGATAGACCGCGACGCGGGTGTCCTCACGTTCCGTCATGGTGTCAGCTAACACTCCGGAACGTTGACGGCCAAACCGCCTAGGGACGTCTCCTTGTACTTGGAGTGCATGTCGAGTCCGGTCTGGCGCATGGTCTCGATGGCCTGGTCGAGCGAGACCCGGTGAATGCCGTCGCCGTAGAGCGCCATCTTTGCAGCGTTCACGGCCTTCACCGACGCGATCGCGTTGCGTTCGATGCACGGGATCTGCACCAGTCCGCCGATCGGATCGCACGTCAGCCCGAGGTTGTGCTCGATGCCGATCTCGGCGGCGTTCTCGACTTGGCGCGGAGTCCCGCCTAGCAGTTCGGCAAGCCCAGCGGCGGCCATCGAGCAGGCCGACCCCACCTCACCCTGGCAGCCGACCTCGGCCCCGGAGATCGATGCCCGCTCCTTGTAGAGCACCGCGATCGCCGCTGCCGTGAGCAGGTAGCGGATGATAGCGTCCTCGCGTCGCTCCGTATCGTCGAGCTCAGGTAGGTATCGCAAGGCCCAAAAGAGCACTGCAGGAACGATTCCCGCGGCGCCGTTGGTTGGCGCGGTGACGACGCGGCCGCCGCCGGCGTTCTCCTCGTTGACGGCCATCGCCGCGACGTTCAGCCAGTCCATCGAGTCGGCATGCGCGTTGGCTGTGTCGCGCATCATCAACTGGTGGTACAGCCCAGGCGCCCGCCGCCGCACGTCTAGTCCGCCCGGCAGTACGCCACCGGCCTTGAATCCGTTGTTGATGCAGTCGTCCATCGCCGCCCAGATGCGAAGCAGCCGCGAGCGCACCTCGTCGGCCGGGCGTAACGCACATTCGTTGCGCCACATGACTTCACACATCGACACTTCGTCGCGCTCACAGATCTCCAGTAGCTCATTGCCGGTCGCGAAGTGCAGCGGTACCTCCGCCGGGACGGGGGGCGGCTCCCCGTCGCGTACGACGAAACCCCCTCCGATCGAGTAGTACAGGCCCTCGTAAGGTTCGCTCGCCGAATCGAATTCGACGGCAAACCGCACCGCATTGGGATGGCGTTCCTTGATCTCGCGGGCATGCATGCCGATGTCGGCGGTGGTGAAGGCCAGCGGCCGAGTTCCGCCGAGAAGCAACTCGGCGGAAGCGTCGATGACGGCGACCCGATCGCGCGCCGAGGCGGGGTCGATGTCCTCGGGGGTGTTGCCCTCGAGTCCGAGCAGGATCGCACCGAGCGTGCCATGCCCCGCACCGGTGGCAGCGAGTGAGCCGTAGAGGTCCACCTGCAACCGCGTCACGGTGGGCAGCCGGTCAGCGATCTGCTCGACGAACAGCTTGGCTGCCCGCATCGGCCCGACGGTATGCGAACTCGACGGCCCGATGCCGATCGAGAAGAGGTCAAAGACGCTGATAGCCAACGGAATTCCAGTCATAGGTCACCCGCGGCGGCCATGGCGGGCGAGAGGGACAATCGCTTGGCGTCAAGTGTGCAATGCTACCAACTCGCTTCGTCGCGCGGCCAGGAATGTATCGTCGGCGGCGTGGCGTTTGCACCCGGGACGTGGCCCTCTCCGTTGCTGTGGGCGATCCGGACGTCGAACAAGTACGCGCTCAATCCGGTCATGGGCAGGCTCGCCGGTCGAAGGAATTTCTACGCCTCCGCGATCCGGCACACCGGCAGAAAGTCAGGCAAACGGTATTCGACTCCGGTCGGAGCCAATCGCACCCAGGACGGGTTCGTCATTCCGCTTGGTTACGGAACGCGGGTGGACTGGCTGCAAAACGTGCTCGCCGCTGGACGGGCAACGATGGTGACCGAGGGCGACACCCACGAGGTAACCGAACCCGAAGTGATCGGCGCGGTGACGGCCGCGCCCATGCTCTCGCCGAAGCAACGACGATCCTACGAGCGCCTGGGCATCACGGAATTTCTGCACGTGAAGCTGGCCTGATCGATGGCACAGGATTGGTTCGAGAGATTGACGGCCACCGCAGAGTGTTTCGTCAGCAACTGCGCCTAGCCCCGAAATTCTCAGGTTTCGCCGTCCATTCGCAGGGTACAAAAACGGCTACAAAGGATTTGCTGAAGGCGGAACCCCATGACTGAGACGCAACACTCCACACCGAAGGCCGAGTCGCAGTGGCTGGCCAAGTCGGCGGCGCAGACACGCGGCGCCGACAAGGAGGAGATCCAGCTCCACTACGACATCTCCAACGAGTTCTTCAAGCTGTGGCAGGACCCGACGCAAACCTACAGCTGCGCCTACTTCGAGCGCGAAGACATGACGCTCGAAGAGGCACAGCTGGCCAAGGTGGATCTGTCGCTCGGGAAGCTGGGATTGCAGCCGGGGATGACGCTGCTCGACATCGGCTGCGGGTGGGGTTCGACGATGATGCGCGCAGTCGAGCGCTACGACGTCAACGTGATTGGGCTGACGCTGTCGGAGAACCAGAAACAGCACGTCGAAGACCACATGTTCGCGAACTCCGACAGCAAGCGGCACATGGAGGTGCGGCTGCAGTCATGGGAGGACTTCGACGAGCCCGTCGACCGGATCGTGTCCATCGGCGCCTTCGAACACTTCGGCTTCAACAAGTACCCCGACTTCTTCCGAAAGACGTTTCACCTGTTGCCCGACGACGGCGTGATGCTGCTGCACACGATCATCGTTCCGAGCGACGAAGAGGTGAAGGCCAAGAAGCTACCGATGACCATGAGCCGGCTGCGGTTTGCCAAATTCATCATGGACGAGATCTACCCCGGCGGCCGTTTGCCCCTTGCCGCGCAGGTCACCGAGCAGGCGTCGAAGGCGGGCTTCAACATCAGCCTCGAACAACACCTTCAGCCGCACTACGCGCGGACCCTGGACATCTGGTCGGCCAACCTCGAAGCGAAGAAGGACGAGGCCATCGCGATCACGTCCCAAGAGGTCTACGACCGCTTCATCCGCTACCTCACGGGGTGCGCTGATCAGTTCCGCGACGGTTACATCGACGTCTGCCAATTCACCTGCGAGAAGGCACAACTGGCGATGAGGTAACGCCTCAGGGCGCGCCGAACACGAGCGCGACGTTGTGCCCGCCGAAACCAAAGCAGTCGCTGACCGCGTAGCGGTAGTCGCCGCGACGTGGAGCGTCGGCCACCACGTCCAGGTCGATCGCCGGGTCGAGATGCTTGAAGTTCAGCGTCGGCGGCACCACGCCCTCGTTCAGTGCATAGACCGTGACAAGGGCGTTGAGGGCGCCTGCCGCACCCCACGTGTGACCGAGTGCGGGCATCGGTGAGTACACCGCGGGCTTACTGCCGCCGAACGCGAGTCGAATTGCGGCCGCCTCGGCAAGGTCGCCTTCCTTGGTTCCGCTGCCGTGAGCGGTGACGATGTCGACCTCCTCCGGAGTGACGCCGGCCAGATCGAGAGCCCTGCTGATGGCGGCGGCGGCCTGCTCGCCGCTCGGATCCGGTGCGATCTCGTCATAGGCGTCGGAGGTGATGCCGACCCCCATGACGCGGGCCAGAATCGTCGCGCCGCGGGCCTCGGCGTGTTCGCGGGACTCCAGGAGCATGAGCGCCCCGCCCTCCCCGAACACGGTGCCGTCGCGTTCGGAGTCGAAGGGTCGGCAAGCGCCGGTAGGGTCGTCGTTGTTGGTGGACAGTAGACCGAGCTGGTAGAAGGCGGCGATGGTGACGGTGCCTATCCAGGTGTCGACGCCGCCGCAGATCGCGACGTCGGCCTCGCCGAGGGCGATGTGCCGCCATGCTTCGCCTATCGCCGCCGCGCCCGATGCGTCGGCCATCGGTGGGCAGATCATCCCAGCCTTGGCGCCGCGTTCCAGACCGACGGCCGCTGCTGCCGAGTTCGGCATGAGCATCTGCACCGCGAGCGGCGATACCGCGCGCAGCCCCTTCGCCTTGAACCCCTCGTACGCGATGATCGCTTCTTGTCCGGTGCCCAGCCCGAGCCCGATGGAGACCATCAGCCGCTTGGTGTCGACCTCCGGCGATCCCGCTGCGTCCCACAGCCGACGGCTCAGAATCGTCGACATCTTCTGCAGGTAAGACATTCGCCGCAGCTCGACTCGATTGAGCTGATGGTCGAACTCCTCGCGCAGCCTGCCTCCGATGCGGACGGGCAGTTCGGTCTCGACGACGTCGGGGTGTGGCTCCAGCGTTCTGATGCCGCTCTTGCCGTCTAGCAGCGCCTGCCATGTGTCGTGGGCGTCGGGGGCGATGGCCGTCGTGGCCGCGACCGCGGTCACGACGACGTCGGCGAGACCCTCACCGGTGCGCAGCTGTGCCATCTTTGTTCAATACCCCGCTTCCACCAGGGACATTCCTGCGAACGTTCATTGTGCATTAGCCCGTCGACCGGCGCCAAAAGCGAGTCGCTCCCTGTCTGGTGCCAGCGGGATTGCCGCGAGCCCGACGGTAAAGGCCGTCAGGTGCCCTACCTCGGTAAAGGTTGGCCGCGACACCGCGTTGGCGGACAGCGCCGCGACCCCCGCGACCTGGCACGGCAACCGAAACCGACGCTGAACGTATCCGGTCAGGGCGCCCGCGATCCCGAACACGAAGTAGCTGACGCCGACGTCACGGGCGTTGACGAGCCGCCGCGGGGCGCGACGCGTCAAGATCGACTTTCGCAGGTAGACCTGCCCGACCAGGGTGCCGACCACGTGGGCCGCCATGCCAACGAGTAGCCAGCGCCACCAACGCAAACGACGCTCGGCAGGAGCCAGGACAGCGGCGTACACCGGCACGTAGGGCCACCAATGGAGACCGTCGAGCCAGAGCAGGCTCGTCGCGAGATTCCGCAGCGGTCTGTTCTTCAGGTGTTTCAGATTGGTCGAATTCTCGCGCTGGATTCGTCGCGCCGCCCACCGCCCGGCAGAACGCTGCCTTCTCGTCGTGACGAACAAGACACCTAGCCAGGCAAAGGTGAGCGGAGCGCCGATGACCCCGCGAACGGCCTTCTGCAACGCCGTGTCCTCGGGCTCGACCTCCACGACGGGAACAGTATCGGCCTGCCCGCCGCCATCCGCGCGAGCAGACCCGAAGTCGACTCATTCGCGCCGATCAGGGGATTGTGCGTCTGCTCGCGGCGCGTCTGAGTAGGGCCAAGAATGCTCCAAGCCGTCGCCACGAGACTGAGCGAGCCCCGAGACCACACGTTGCAAAAGGACACCCAATGAAGTCACTGTCGCGATTGAAGAAACTGACAACCCTCGCGCTACTCGGTCCCGCAGTCGCGCTCGGCCTCGCTGCCACCGCGCATGCCGATGCGCCCGTGAACCTGAGGGTCGATGACGCCCTTCGCGCCCAACTGGTTCAGGTCGGGGCGCAGCTGCATGGAGTGCCGGCATCGGAGTACGTCGGCCTCGAGCCTGGCCTGACCTACTACGCCTACGACCCCGATACCCTAACCTATTGGGCAGGAGCACATTTGGTCCCCAGCTCGACCTCCGAGCGGGCCCAGATCTCGATCCAGGACGCAGGTAGCTACACCCTGTTCAAAATGATCAAGGGTGGCGCGTGGACGGCCTTCAACGACGGCATCGGCGGCGAGTCGAGTCATGCATGTCCGCAAGCGCTTCCCGCATCGATCGTCGCCATGTGGCACTGGGACCCGAAGACCTGCCACCCCTGACGATCAAGTCATAGCGACGAGCGTTGCCAGCTGGAACGGAACCTCGGCGCAGATCTTCACTCCTGGGAGTAGTCGGTGCTCAGCCACTTCTTCGGCTGCATGCGGATCACGATCGAGTCCGGCGTGAAGTTTTGATCGGTGAACTCGTCGCCACCCTCCTTGCCGAGGTACCGCACGGCGATCGCGCGCGCGTCGTCCTCGACGGCGGGCTCGATACCGGTGACGTCACCTTCGGCCGTTACGTACTTGTACGGCGGCTGCTCGTCCTGAACGGTGATGGTGAACCGGCCAGCGGCGCTGATCACCTTGTGCTTCAGCGTGCCTTCAGTGGTCCACAGCCTGACCTCGCCGCCAGGTTCGTAGCCGTACCAGATCGGCAGGGCCAGCGGGGCACGGTCCGGACGTTCGACTGCGATCACGCCGACGTGGAGGTCGGCCAGATAACGTTCCCGCTCTTCTCTGCTCATCGTCGCCATGTGAGTGTGAACCCGAGCTGGGGGGAGCTCATTCCCTTCCATCACGCCCCGCAACGTCGGTGCCCTCACTAAGATCAGCGGTCAGCATTTCCGAGAAACCGGGGGGTTGAGGATGCTCGAAGTCATCGACAAGGGAGCGTGCAGCGATGCACACCCGTCGCCACTGTTGTTCGTCCACGGCGCCTGGCACGCCGCATGGTGCTGGGACGAACACTTTCTCGACTTCTTCGCCGACAACGGATACCGGGCGCTAGCCGTCAGCCTTCGCGGCCACGGGAACAGCCCCACGCCCAAACCGCTGCGTGGCTGCTCGATCACCGACTACGTCGACGACGTCAAATCGGTCGCCGAAGCTCTCCCCACGCCGCCAGTCCTGGTAGGCCACTCGTTGGGCGGCCTCGTGGTTCAGACATACCTGGAAGCGCACGCGGCGCCCGCCGGCATCCTTCTGGCGTCGTGTCCACCCGAAGGATCACGAAACGCGACGCTACGGCTCATGCGGCAATACCCATGGTCCACGGTGAAGGCCATGCTCACCGGCGACACCATGCTGATCCTCAAAACACCTGAGCGAGCACGTAAGTCGATGTTCTCGCCGACGACGCCCGAACCGGTGGTGCGCGACTGCGTCAAGCGTGTCCAGCAAGAGAGCAAACGCGCCCTCTACGTCGACGCGATTTTTCGGAGCCTACCGAAGCCCGAACTCGTCAGCGCGCCGTTGCTGGTCTTGGGCGCCGAACTGGACGGCGCCTTCACCGTTGATGAGGTCCGTTCGACGGCGACGGCATACGACACCGTGGCAGAGGTCTTCCCCAACATGGGACACGACATGATGCTCGAACCCGACTGGCGGGTCGTCGCCGAACGAATCCACGCCTGGCTGGCGCACGAAGGGCTCTAGCCGTCCTCACACCTCGGGCCACGAAGGGTCTCCGGTAAACGTCTTCACAGCGAATGACGCGCGCGTTTCGGCCTTGGGTGTTTTCATTGTTAGCAACCAACGCGGCCGGGGGGCCGGGTGCGGTGTAAAGGGGGCTTTGCAATGGTCATGACAGTCGAAATCGAGCGAGTAGACGCGCTGCCGGAGCATCTGGAAGACGTCGACGATCCCGTCGAATCCGACGACGTCGGCGAATGCGAAACGGACGAGCGGGACGACCTCGGCCGGTGGTTGGAGGCGACGCTCAAGGACAAGCTCGGGTTGGACGCGATCCATAGGGACGCCGACGGCGACATCCCCGTCTCGCTGGGCGGACCGACGGTCTACGTCCGCCAGGGCGAGCCAGGCTCGGAGTTCGTCACGGTGCTGGCGCTTCTGTTGGAGGACTTCGGCGTCACACAGTTCCTATTCCAAGCCGTCAACGTGATCAACCTCGAGACACCGATGGCCAAGACCGTCGTCGACCTCGACGACAGGCAGATCGTGATGTCGGTCAAGCTGCCGGTCATCGACTCGCTCTCGCCAGAAGACCTGATGCTCGCCATCGAGACCGTGTCGGACTGGGCCGAGTACTGGGATACGTTGCTGCAAGCCAGCTTTGGTGGCGCGACGACCCGCGACTGCTAGTCAGACCTTCGACGCCGTCCGATCGGTGGCGGCGGCGAGCAACTCGTCGAACGAGGTCTGCATGCACTCGGCGTAGTACCCAGGGTCTGGCAAGGCGTTGCGGTCCGCGGTCGCCCCGATCGAGACGATCCCGTTGTAACTGACGACGGCGTGGAACAGGTTCATGCCGCCGATCAGGGGACCGAGTCCGGTGGCCCGCAGGAGCCGAGCACCCGCGAAGTAGATCGGCGTCGTCGGTCCAGGCACGTTGCTGACCGTCGTGGCGGCGATGGTCGGCGCCGAGAACGGCATCGCCGTGGCGGCCTTCACGGTGAAGCCGAGCAACGTCGTTGGCACCACGCCCACGAGGTCCATCATGCGGGCGTTGCCCTGGGAGTCCAGGTTCTCCCGGACTGCCGACGCCTCCTCCACGATCGTCGCAAGGCGCTCGAACGGGTCGGCGATGTGGGTGCCGAGCGGATGCAACCTGCCGAAGAGTCGGTTGCCGCCCGCGCCGCGCTCGTCACCGGAACGGATCGACGCCGGGCAGGCGGCAACGAGGCCTTCCTCGGGAAGTTCGTCGTGCCCGCCGAGGTAGTGGCGCAACGCTCCGCCGACGTAGGCCAGCGCCACGTCGTTGATCGTCGCCTTCGGCACGCAGCCCTTGATCCGCTTGAAGTCGTCCAGGTCGTGGAAGCGGGCCTCGAACACTCGGTGCGGGGTCACCGAGCCGTTGAACCGCGTCGCCGGCGCCAGGATCGAGCCGCCTCCCGGAGCCAACGTCGAGGTCACCCCTGACAGCAACGCGCCTGGCACCTTGTGCAGATGGCGGATGGCCTTGATGGCGGACGGAATCACGACCTTGGAGGCCCGTAGCGGATACATGGCGATGTTGGTCGCCGTGCGCGCGACCAGATCCTGGGTCGACGGCAGCGGGCCCGGCGCGAATGGAGTCGCGGGCGGCGCCGGCCGCGGCCCGTCGGGTTCGAGGTCGTGCATGGCCGCCATCAACTCGACGCTTTCCATTCCGTCGACGACACAGTGGTGCAGCTTGATCGACACCGCGAACGATCCCTTCGGCACGCCAGGGATGGCGTTGAGACCCTCGATCACCGTCATCTCCCATGGCGGGCGTCTCAGGTCGACCTGGCGGCCGTGCAGACGCGCCACCTGGATGCACAGCTGACGCCAGTCGCCGGGTTGCGGTAGCGCGATGTGGCGCACGTGGTACTCGAGGTCGAAGTCCGGATCGTCGACCCAGTACGGCATGTGAAGGCCTCCTGGCAACTCGGTCAGCCGACGTCTGAAAGTCGGCGCGAGGTGCAGTCGGGCGTCGATCTCTTCGAGGATGCGCTTGAAGGTGACCTTGCCGTCGGGAGCCGTCGCCTGGTCGTAGATGAGCAGCATCTGAATCTGCATCGGCGTCTCGGGCCGCTCGGCACGCAACATCATGTCGTCGGTCCAGCTCAACTGCTCCACGCGCGGCTCCGTTTCCCTCGACCCGACCCAGTCGACACGCTCTGGACGCGATACGCAGCGATTCGCCGAAACCGGGCTGATCAATCTTGAAAAGTCTTACGCCGTCTCAGATTTGCCATGATTTGCCGCACGGAGACCGCCGACGGCCCGTACGCTACGACGATGCCCGAATACCAAGGCTCGAAAGCCGCTCGTACTGCGCGTTCGTACGCCAGGTGGATGGCACGGGCAAAGCCTGGTGACTACGTGATCGCGCTGAGCGGGGCGTCGGCATCGGTGCCCCTAGTGGGGCGTCACCTGGAGATACTCGGCGGGTTCGCGGCCCTCGGAATCGGTGGACGACGGTACGTGAGCAGCATTGCCGCCGACGTAGCGAAGTCCCGGCTGCGGCCAGGCAGCGCACAGCAGCGGGCCGCTCACCGGGCGTTGACGCCGACCGTGCTCACCGAAGCGTTGGGCGCCATCGTCGCCGCCGAGCAGCTCGCGGCGCCTTGGCCCTCGCACCGCGCGCCTGCGCCCGTGTTCAAGGCGGCAGCGCAACGTCGGTACGTGCACCGCTCGTCTGTGCGCTACGGCCATCACCCGACGCAGGTGCTCGACGTATGGCGTCGCAAGGATCTCGACCCCGCGCAGCCTGCGCCCGTGCTGGTCTACGTCCCCGGCGGGGCATGGGTGTTCGGACGACGGCAATTGCAGGGCCACGCCCTGATGGCCCACCTCGTCCGACGCGGCTGGGTGTGTCTATCGGTCGAGTACCGGTCGAGCCCTCGGCATCGCTGGCCGCGTCAGATGACCGACGTCAAGGCCGCGATCGCGTGGGCGCGCGACAACGTAGACCGGTTCGGCGGCGACCCCAATTTCGTTGCGGTAGCGGGATCTTCGGCAGGGGGCCACCTGGCCACCTTGGCGGGCTTGACGGCGAACGACCCGCAGTGGCAGACCGAACTCTCCTCGAACGCCGACACCTCGGTGGACGCGGTCGTCAGCGTGTACGGCCTGTACGACTGGCACGATCGCTCCACGCCGGAGCGTGATCGCTTCATGGAGTTCCTCGAGCGAGTCGTCGTGCAGCGCACGCAGGCTCGTCGTCCCGAGGTCTTTCGAGCGGCATCGCCGACGGAACGCATTCATTCGTTTGCGCCACCCTTCTTGGCGGTGCATGGGAGCAACGATCGCCTCATCCCCGTCGCGGAGGCGCGCTCGTTCGTCGAACGCCTGAGGTCGGTGTCCGAGTCGACGGTTGGCTACATCGAATTACCTGGTGCGGGACACGGCTTCGATCTGATCGACGGTGGCCGCGCCACGCCGGTGGTTGCCGCGATCGGTCGGTTCCTGCAGCACGTGCACCAGAACCGTCGGCTCGGCACGGTGACGTCGGCGGTCTGAGTACGCCCCGCACTGCCCGCCGGGAGCGCGTCGCCGAGCGTGCGGATTTGTCCGCACCCCCTCGCAAAACGCATCCAGATCCGCCCACTCGCCACCGCATGGGCTGATCCCAACGGACGCGGCCCCGCCAGCTCCGTGGTCGGACCATGTTCTCGGCCCTAGCCGCGAGATCGCGCTCAGGGTCGTGTTTGCGAGGACATTCGTGGGCATCCACGACCCTGGGCTCGAAGTCGCGACCCTAGGCTCGATTTCGGGCATAGGACGTCAGGAGGCCTATCGGTCGCGACCCACGACGCTAGGGCTGGAGGGTGATCTGTCCCTCTGCCGCGATGCAGCCCGTTGTATCGCCCATCGCCGAGTTCGAATGTCAATCGTCCGGCGACGAAGTCCCCTTTCGATCCGCCCGACACGAAACACATGTCTCTTAGAGTTGCCTTAATCGCTCCTCATTTTCCTTATTTTGGTATTAGCGTCTGCCGCATCAGTCCGACAGGGAGGTGAAGCGACATGGGCGATCACGCGGTGGTATTGGGCGCGGGCGTCGTCGGCCTTCTCGCAGCCGCTGTTCTGGCCGAACACTCTTCGTCGGTGACGGTGGTGGAACGAGATCGATTGCCAGACAAGCCAATCTCGCGTCGCGGAGCCTCACAGGGACGGCACCTTCACAGCTTGCTCAGCCGCGGAACGCTGGCATTGGAAGAGATACTGCCCGGCTTCCTCGACGAGATCGCGGAGGCAGGCGCGGTCTTCCTCGACGATCACGACGTCGGGGAATTCATTGGTGGACAACCTAATCGAATCACAGGCGTACGGGTCACCGATCGCACGACGGGCACCGCCGCGACGCTGGCCGCGCTGCACGCCCTCACCCTCCGCGACCACCTAGTAGAGACGAAAATAATTGCACCACAGCGGTTCTACCGCGACACGACCGTACGCGTCGCGCCCGTCTGGGCGATGAACCAGCCGCCCGACCGTGGCACACGCCTTCGCGGCAAGCGCGCACTCGTCCATCGAGTCGGCACGTGGAGTCGACGCAAGATGCTGGAGGCTGCTCAACACGACGTGGTGGTCACCGAACGCCTGATGCGGTCACCAACCTGATCGACCCTCCCCAGCGGCTGCTCGAACCACGGCTGCTCGCCCGGGTGCTGACACACCACGCCCCGGCGATCGGTGAGCAACGGACCCAGGCTTCACTAGCATCGGGATGGGCCGACCCGCGCCCAAAGGTGAGGAGTGGCCGGTGACCGACGACCTCGCGTCCGCTGCGACCGAGATCGCCCAGAACGGCACCTTCGAACGGTTCGCCCGAGCCGGCTTCGTCGTGAGCGGCCTCATGTACCTCGTCATCGGCTACCTCGCGATTCGAATCGCCCTCGGCAGCGGCGGGGGTGACGTCGACCAGTCCGGAGCGTTGGCCACCGTGTCGGCCACGCCGGGAGGCGTCGTCGTCCTGTGGTTCGCCGTCGTCGCCTTCCTGTCGATGTCGCTGTGGCGCTTCGCCGAAACGGCGCTCGGCCGCAAGACCGACCCCAAGTCGCAGGGCGCGACGGCCGAGACCGTCGATAGGGTGAAGGCACTCTCGCTGGCCTTGGTCTATCTCGGCCTTGCGTATTCGACGCTTGGCTTCGCCCGCGGCGCCGGAAGGTCAGCGGGCCAACAGAATTCGACGATGACCGCACGCCTGATGCAATCCACCGCAGGCACCGTCGCGTTGATCGTCGCCGCGGTGATCATCGTCGCCGTCGGTGGTTATCACGTCTACAAGGGAGTAAGCCGCAACTTCGTCGACGATCTCGAGGGCAGGCCCAGCCGGCTGGTCCGAACGCTCGGGATAGTGGGTTACGTCGCGAAGGGCGTCACGATCGCGGTCGCCGGCATGCTCGTCATCGTCGCGGTCAGCCGCTCGGAGCCCGAGAAGGCAACCGGGCTCGACGGGGCCCTCAAGACGCTCGGCGCCCAGCCGTACGGGCCGGTGTTGCTGATCGCGGCGGCGGCGGGAATCATCACCTACGGTCTGTACAGCTTCGCGATGGCGCGCTACACCAAAATGTGAGCGGCGCAATGGAATTTGGCTTCGGCGATTTCTTGTTGGCCAAGCCGTAACCCAAACTCCGAATGCGATGAGTCTCCCTGCAGGTACGCTCTGCATGGGGCGGGCGCCGTCGTTTGCAAGGGAGACGTTCATGTCCAATCACTTCACAGGTTTGAGCCTTGGTCCGCCATTGGGAGACCAGCGTCTGGACCTCTGCGACCTCTACGCCTTTCAATCGCCTGCCGATCCCGAGCGGACGGTGCTGATCCTCAACGCCAATCCCGAGGCCAAGGCACTGCATCCCGATGCCATCTACCGCCTTGCGGTCGACAACGACGGCGACCTCCTCAACGACATCGCGTTCAGCTACGTCTTCTCCACGCCCGGCGAGGACGGCAGCCAGACCGTCGACGTCTACATGGCCACCGGCGACGAGGCCCGCTCCCCCGAGGCCGTCGGCACCAAGATCTTCTCCGACGTCGACGTGTCCTTCGGCCAGCAGCCGAACATCGTGACCTCCGGCGACATCACGTTCTTCGCGGGCGCTCGCAGCGACGCCTTCTTCTTCGACTTCCCCGGCGTCCAGAACTTGTTCGACACGTCGGGTGGACGAAACTTCACCGCGCTCCATGTCGGTGACGAATCACCCTGGACTGGAGTCGATTCCAACACCGAGGCCAATGTATTCTCCACGGTGATCGAGCTACCGACCGCGACGCTCGGCGCCAATCCGGACATCCGGATCTGGGGCAGGTGCAGCCTGCGCGTCGATGGCAAGCTCGAACACGTCGACCGTGCCGGTCATCCGTCTGTCAGCAGCTTCTTCAACACCGACGACACCAAGTTGGAGTACAACGCCAGCGAGCCACAGAACGACCGAGAGCACTGGACTCCGATGTTCGTCCACCTCATGGGGCACACCGGCGGCTACACCGAGGAAGAGGCGGTCGCCGCGATCGACGAAGAGGGCACGCTGCCGGACATGCTGACGTTCGACCCGTCGAAGCCCGCGAAGTATCCGAACGGCCGCGTTTTCACCGACGACGTCATCAACTACCGGCTGGCCTTCCTGTCCAAGGGCGACATTCCGCCGACCGGACTGAGCCCACACACCGACACGCTCACCGAGTTTCCCTACCTCGGGACACCGCATCCGGCGAGCTGACGAGAGGCGACCTTCGCGTTGGCGGGCGGTACGAGATACGTGCGTCACGACGGTCTGAAATGGTTTGCTGCAGCGGCCTTTCGCATAAACGTCTACCTACGGCGTCTCGGGTGGTGACGCACTTGCCCACCTCATACCGAATTCCATCATCCTCGATTCGCTGTGAGGCGGGCAACTGACATGTCGTTCCGGCGACCGGTACTGCGGACCCCCGCGGCGCTGGGGCTGGGCGGGCTACCCGGCGTGCAGGCGGCTGTAGATGCGCCCGTCGACGATGGCGGCGAGTCGAGCCACCGCGGCGGGTTCCCCTTGCGTGGTGATCGCGCCTTCGGCGATGGCCTCGGTGATCGTGGTGCGCTGCGCCGCGATGGACGCGACGACGTGGCGAGTCATCTGGACGACGACGTCGGCACGTTCAGCGCAAGCTCCAGTCTTGACCGACATTCGTCCGTCGCGGACGCGAAGGCACGCCAAGCTGTCATCGACGTGAAACTCGTACATGCCGTCGATGTCGGAGGACACGCCTTCGCTGCCGGCGACGAGGAAGCCCAGGACCCACTCCGCGCGGAACGCCTCGTTGTCGACGTCTGCGTCGTCCATCTGATGACGCGCACCCCACACCGCCAACGGAATGATCGCCTCGGCCAGCTCCCGGCCGGCAGCGGTGAGCTCGTAGAGCACCGTCGAACTGGGCTGGTCGGTCGCCAATCGACGCTGCACGATCCCGTCGGCCTCTAGCTGACGAATCCTCGTCGCCAACAAGCTCGTCCCGATCCCTGCCAGCGTGTCGGCCAACTGCGTATAGCGCTTCGGCCCGGATCCCAGCTCGCGCACGATCAGCAGGGTCCACCGCTCCCCGACCACGTCTAGGGCATGAGCAAGGCCGCAGAACTGGCTGTAGTTCCTTCGGGACATGAGGCCATGGTAGCCGTCACTGCAGGAACATGGTGCGAACTTCAGAAATATATTGCTTACTTCTAAATCTTATGTAACGCTTTCCTTGCGCGCTCCAAACGACACTTCACTCACTAGGAGAACCGCGATGGCCCTCATCGCTCAAGGCGGACCCCGCCGTATCACCGCACTGCTGCGCGAACTCGCCTACTTGACGCGGCCGCGACCCGAACCCGTTGTCGTACAGGTTGTTTCACCGCGCGAGGAACCGCCTGTGATCCCGCCCCACTACCCGCCCAAACGTGATCGCTTCGTCGAGAACGCCGCGATGTCGCGGGAGATGTACCGGCTCTGAATCCCGCTCGTCAACCGGTGAACTGATCGACGAGCAGCTGGACGCGCGCCGACTCGTGGCCAGTGCGTAGCCGGCCGGAATGGCCAAGCGCGACCAGCCCGTGCAAGGCGGCCCAGAACACCTCGGTGAGCGTATCCGCATCCTGCCCGCCAGCCACGAGGCCGACTGCCTCCCGTAGCCCGGCGAACGCCGCGTTCAGCTCAGGTGGCGTGTCCTCTGCGGCAAAGCGCAACTTGGTGGCGCGGGCGAACATCGCGTCGTAGACCGCAGGATTGTCGCGGCCAAAGTCCATGTATGCCTGGGCAATTCGAGCCAGGCTTTCACTAGCCGTCTCTGCCCCTTGCCGGGCGGCCTGCGTTACCTCCGCAAGCTCGCCAAACCCCTCGATGGCGACGGCGTCCGCAATCTGCTCCATCCCCGCGAAGTGGTTGTACAACACGGGCTGGCTGTATTCGATTTCCGCGGACAGCCGACGCGTGGTAACCGCATCCCAACCTTCTGCCTCGGCCAGCGTGCGCGCGGTCGTGACGATGAGCCGACGACGGGCTGACCTCTCTCGCTCGCGACGATCCTCGATGGCCATGCCCCTTGATAGCACAGTTAGTAAATCTAGCGCTGCTATTGACGCGGAACGACAAGACGGATAGCGTCGCTATTAATTGCTAGCATCGCTAGCGCAGCGATGAAGAGGAGCTTGTCATGGATATGGACGTCATCACCCGCGTCGCCGCAGTGATCGCCGTGCTGGGTACTGCAGTGGTCTACGGGACCGACGTGTTCTGCACGATCGTGCTGAAACCAGCGTTGGCGCTGGTCGACGACCCCACCCTGGTCGCGGTGACCGGACGCGTGCATCGATACGGAGACCGTCGGATGCCGGTGCCCGGCGTGCTCGGGATTCTGGCTGCCGCGACGAGCGCTGCGCTGGCCACCGTGGCCGCGCATTGGACACAAGCGATCGCGGCGGGCGCCGCGCTCGTCCTGCTGTTGATCTGGCTGGTGCTCTACCTACGAATAAGCGCGCCCATCAACCGACAATTGACGGCGGCCGCCGAGGCGGGGCAGACGCTGTCGAACGGGCGCGCGCTGCAAGCGCAGTGGGACCGCATCATCGGTGCGCGCGCGACCTTGCAAGGGCTGGCGCTCGCCTCCCTGTGCCTAGTGCTGGTGAGCTGACGATGTTGCAGCTCAGGATCTACACCCTGCGATCGCCCGAAGCCCTTCACCGGTACGCAACGGTGCACTGGGCCCGCCACCTCGCAACGTTCAAGACGTTTGGGGTCACCACCCACGGCGTGTGGACCGAACAAGAAAACGGGGCCAACCGACTCGTCGCATTGATCCGCTATCCCCCGGGCACCGACCCCGAACGACTCACGTCGCACATCATGGCCAGCCCCGAATTCGCCGCCGACATGGCCGGTTTCGACGTCGCCGAGATCATCGACGTTTCGGCCATGGTGCTCGAGCCGACGTCATATTCACCGATTCCCCAACGACCACAGGAGCATTCGACATGATCGTCATGACCATCGGCTACGTACTCGCCGGACTCATCGCCGCAGCCATCATCTTCATCGGTGCACGGTTCATCGTCGCGCCGCGCGTCGCAGCGGCCGGGTACGGCGTGCCCGCAGATCCCGGCGCGTATCTGACCGTCAAGGGAGTTCGTGACATCGCGTCGGGGCTGATCGTCGTGATCCTCGTGATCGCAGGCGCGACGTACCTGCTCGGCTGGGTGATGTTGGCGGCCACCATCATTCCGCTCGCCGATGCCGCGATCGTGCTCCGCAACGGCGGCACGAAAGCGATCGCATTTGGCGTTCACGGCGCTACCGCCGTCGTGATGCTGTTGACCGCAGCGCTTCTGCTGATTGCCTAGATGATGCGGTTGGGCAGCGCGAGTCGATGGATGGTCCGCAGTGTCTGAAAGTACTGACGGCCAAGCGAGCCCGTCGTGTACGGGAGGTCGTACTTCTCGCACAGGGGCCGCACGCGAGCGGCGATCTCGGCGAGGCGATTGCTCGGCAGGTCGGGGAACAGATGGTGTTCGATCTGGTAGCAGAGGTTGCCACTCGAAAAGCCGAGCAGGCGACCGGCTTTGAAGTTTGCGGCGCCGAGCATCTGGCGCAGGTACCACTCCGGCTTGGTCTCGTCCTTCAGGACGTCGACGGTGAACGTCTGCGTGCCGTCGGGAAAGTGCCCGCAGAAGATCACGAGGTACGCCCACACGTTACGCAGCAGGTTGGCGACGGCGTTCGACGTCAGGCTGCGGCGCCACCGCGTCAGGCTTAGCGCCGGAAAGAGCACGTAGTCCTTGGCCGCCTGTCGCGTCATCTTTCGCAAGAGCTTGCGCACCTGCGTCGAACCTTCGGTGTCTGGCATGGCCCTGACGCGATCGTTCACTCCGCGTTGTGCGATGCCCCATTCGAAGAACACCGCCAGCACGATGTTCTGCAGCGGCTGTATCAGATGCATCGGCTTCCACGGCTGGTCGCGGGTGATGCGCATGATGCCGAACCCGAGGTCGTCGTCCATGCCGATCACGTTGCTGTACACGTGGTGGCGGTAGTTGTGCGTGTAGCGCCACTGCGACGACAGCCCCATCATGTCCCACTCCCACGTGGTCGAGTGGATCTCGGGATCGTTCATCCAATCCCATTGGCCGTGCGAGATGTTGTGGCCGAGCTCCATGTTCTCGACGCTCTTCGCATAGGCCAGCGCGGCGGTCCCGGTGAGCCAGGCCGCCCTCGACCGACTGCCGCCGACGAGCAGCCGCGCGCCCAGGTCGAGCAACCTTTGAAATCTGATGGCGCGACGGATGTAGTTCGCGTCGGCAGCGCCGAGCGATTCCTCGACGTCGCGACGAATCGCGTCGAGCTCGTCGCCGATCGACGCGATGTCCGTCGGACTCAGATGGGTGTATTCGGCGATGTCATTGATGGCCATGGCAGAGCTCTCGGTCGATCCGGTCAAGTGGTGGAAAGGCGGGAGTCTTGGCCCGTGAACCGAGGAGAGAGCCTGACGATCGACGGAGGTCGAGCGCGCGGCGATAGCGCAACGGCGGTGAACCAAGCCTACCCCGGACGGCTCGTCGTGGCGGTCCGCGCGGCGACGAGTCGTCGTGCCACCGCGAGGTAGGCGTCGGCTACGACGGGCCAGGCCACCGTCGGCGCCAGTTCAGGCGCCCGGGAAGCCATCGCGTCGTGAGGGACGACGTCGCCCGCGGCGGGGCCGATGGGTCCCCCGGTGAGAAAGGCGGGGCACATCGCAGCGGTGGACTTCGGCAGGTCCGCACCGTGGGGGATCGTGACGACCTCGTGTTGCTCGACGGGATAGACCTCGGCCAGCCGGGTACGAGCGATCTCCGACATCACGACGCCTTGGTCGACGAGCCCAACGACGCGCTCGAACACCGAATGCTGTTGCGGCGTCGGCTCGTCGAGAACGGCGTGCGCGACGACGATGGTTGGGATGCGCAGGCTCTCCATGATCTGGATGACTTCGTCGCCGCGGGGGCCACGGTAGATGCCGTACTCGTGTTGAATGACGGCGACGTCGTTCTGGGCGAGCAGTTCCGCGGTTTCGGTGATCGACGACGGCGAGCCGTAGTCGGCGGCCTCGTGTTCAGCGATCCGCATCCCGTTGACGGTTGTCGCACCGTTGGCCAAGCCGTCGGCCAGCGCCGCGCTGAAGGTCGCTATCTCGCAGGGCGTTGGGGCGTAGGCGGTGAGGATGCCCAAGTTCGGCATGTACGAAAAGTGTTGCATCCAACGGGAGCAAGCAAGGGCTGAACCAACGGTGGAGCATTCACTGATGCGCTGACCACCGCGCGGACAATCCGTAGCGAGAGTTGCTGGCTGTCGTAGTGTTGCAAGGCCTTGGCGAACGTCGAGGCGTGGCGGCTCAGGGTCAGGGTGCGCTGCAGCAGACCGAGGTCTGTTGGCGATGCCCTCCGCAGAACAGGTGGCTCGCCACCAAATTGGTCGCGCTCCCGCCCTTTCAAGGGCGGAGACACCGAACACCGGCCCATCACTTCGAGATGCCGCGTGCCACTACCTCGATGACCGCCATGTAAAGCTCTTCCGTCTCCTGCGCTGAGGACGTCACGCTGAGCAAGTGGTAAAGCGTGGCTCCGATTAGTGCGTCGGCAGCAGCGTTGATGGCGGCGTCCTCACGGATCTGTCCCGCCGAGACGCCGCTGCGCAACCTTTCAGCGACCGCGTCGTGAAAGCGCCCCGTGAGTTGTGCGGAGAGCGTGTCGCGGTCATGCAGGTCTTCGGCGGCAGCAGCGACGAGGGAGCGAATGAGTGCGGCGTTCTCGGCGGTCGAACCGACCTCGGCCAACATGCGCATCCAGGTACGCAAATCCGCGAAGGTGTCGCCGGTATCCGGAAGTGTGAAGTCGCTCTGCTCATAAGCGTGCATCACGGCCTCGGCCACCAGCGGACCCTTGGAGGGCCACCGCCGATACACCGTTTGGGTTGCCACTCCAGCGAGGGCGGCGACCTTGTCCATCGACACCGCGCTGTATCCCGACTCGAGTAGGAGCGAGAGAGTGGCGCGAAGAATCGCAAGGTGTACGGCTTCGCTGCGCGGGCGCCCTCGACGGCCCTTACTCACAGGAGGAAAGGCCCTTGTTTCGTCACAGCAAGAAATTAGAACAGGTGCTGGACATTCCTCCTGTACACCCGGTGCGTGATATGCCACGATTAACGAGATAATTTTCTCGTAATTGACACTGAGGTCGACGAGTTCGGCCTCGCGTCCGCCGGCGAAGGGGTCGAGTGCGCGAGCTGTGCGTCATCACCGGCGGTACCGGCGGCATCGGTCTGGCGGCGGCCAAGATCATCGGACGAGAGCAACTGATCGTCGTCAGTGACGTGCACGCGAGCCGTCTGTCGGCGGCGGTCATGGAACTGCGGGACCTCGGCATCGAATGCGTGCCGGCCGAATGCGACGTGACCGATCGCGGATCGGTCGCCGCGTTGGTCTCGACTGCGACCTCGGTGGGCACCGTGAGCTCGGCGATCCACACTGCGGGCGTGAGTCCGAGCATGGCCGACGCCGAACGATCTTGCGGATCAACGCTCTGGGCACCGTCCGAGTCAACGAAGCCTTCTTCTCGCTGGCCAAGGAGGGTTTCGCGATCGTCAACGTCGCCAGCATGGCAGCCCACGTATTTCCGAGTCTGCTCATCCTCACCTGGCGGTTCAACGACGCTCTTCGCAACGAGGACCGCTTCATGGCCAAACTGACCGCGGCCTGCAACATCATGCCCAATAGAGTGCGCCCAGGATTCGCCTACGCCATCAGCAAGAACTTCGTGACGTGGTACACCGCGTCCCAGGCCGCGAGGTTCGGCAGCCGCGGAGCGCGCCTCGTCTCCGTGTCACCGGGCAGCATCGACACCGACATGGGCATGCTGGAGGAACGCGCGGGTCAGGAGCGATGGTGGGACTGGCCGCCTTGAAGCGATTCGGCAGACCCGAAGAAGTCGCGGAGGTATTGGCGTTCTGCGCTTCGACGAAGGCCGGTTACCTGACCGGAGTGGACATCCCTTGCGATGGAGGCGTTTTGGCGGGGTTCAGGCTGAAGGACATGCTGACCGTCGCTAGCGACGCATGAATGGTGCAGCCTTGCCAATCATTACGGAACGGAGCCCTGGTATCGCCATGACCGACATCGACACATCGGGCGCGAGGAAACGGCGCCGTCTCGGCTTCATCGTCAGCGCAATCGGATTGGCGCACTTCGTGTTTCCGGCGATCTTTGACCCTGTCAACAGGCTCGGCTTTTCCGACCACGCTCGCACGTTCACCTACGTCAACGGAGCCTTGGAGACGACGATCGGCGTCCTGATGGCGAGCCCGCGCAGGCGTCGAGCAACGACCTTCGTATCCGCTTGCTACACCACCTATTTGACGGTCAGCGTCATTCGCACCCAACTACTGGAGCGGCGAGCATGACGGTGAGGCCAGCGCCGTCCATCAGCGCAACCGCCCGCAAGGCAACCGAGGCCGTTCGACCGGTAGCCGCTGTCGTCCGGATGAACATCGGCGCCGCCATCCGGACGCGCCGACGCGGGTACGCTGGCTGGACCGGTGCGATCAACACCGACTACGACCCGCAGGACCCAGCCACCGCCGCCGAGCCCTTCGACGCCTACCGCGCCCTGCACCGCGGCGGTCGCGTGCGCTACAACCCGCGCCGCGCCACCTTCATCGTCAGCCGTCTCGATGACGTCCGCGCCAACCCCGACCTGATCCCCCTCGCGGTGGAAGAACAGCTCCGGATCACGACGCCAATCCAGAACCTCTACCGCTACACCCGCGCCGACTACCGCATCGGCGACGTCATCATCCCGACTGGATCGCGCGTGCTGTTGTCCTTCGGCGCGGCCAACCGCGATCCACTGGCATTCGACGATCCCGACGACTACCACGCCGATCGCGATCCGCGAAAGCACGTCGCGTTCGGCTATGGCCCACACATGTGTCTGGGAGCTCCGTTGGCCCGGATGGAAGCACAGGCCGTGTTGCGTCAGTTGGTCACCCGCGCAGAGCAGATCATTCCCGAGGGGCCGACGCGGTGGTCGAGCCACCCATCTGCCGATCCGGCTCACAGCTGCCTAAGGAGGTGAATTATGTCGGCGGAAAACCTCATAGCGGGTGCCCTAGCCCCAGACGACCGGTCAGCGCTTAGGGAGATCGGCTCATGGGGCCGGCGGTATGTGCGCTCGCATCCCGTGCAGTCCATCGAGACCGTCGGAGGGCAAACCGTGCTAGCGGTGCGCACGCTGCAATACTTCGCCGTCGATCTGGTAACGGGCCGGTTTCCCCTGGGGGAGTTCGTCCGGCAGGCGGCTTTCATGGCGGGCACGTCGGTGCTGCCGACGCTGCTGGTGACGATTCCCGTTGGCGTGACCCTGTCGATCCAGTTCGGGGTGCTGGCCGGACAGGTCGGCGCAGAGTCGCTCGCGGGCGCGGCGAATGGCCTCGTAGTGATTCGTCAGGGAGCACCGTTGGTCGCGGCCATACTGCTGGCTGCCGCCGTCGGTTCGGCGGTCAGCGCCGATCTTGGCTCGCGAAAGATGCGCGAGGAGGTCGAAGCCATGGAGGTCATGGGTGTCTCCGTGATCCGCCGACTGGTCGTGCCTCGCTTCGCGGCGGTGATCGTCGTCGGCGTCGCACTGACCGGACTGGCGACGTGCGCCGGTTTCTTCGTCGGCTACCTCTTCAACGTCTACATGCAAAACGGAACGCCCGGGTCGTTCGTGGCCACGTTCGCCTCCTTCGCCACCGTGGGTGACTTGATGTTGGCACTGGCGAAAGCCGTCGTGTTCGGCGCCATCGTGGCCGTGGTCTGCTGCCACAAGGGCCTCGACACGAAGGGCGGCCCGGCCGGGGTGGCGAACTCGGTGAATGCCGCTGTCGTGGAATCGATCCTGCTGCTCATGATCGTCAACGTCGCGATGAGTCAGGCCTACCTACTCCTCTTCCCGAGAACGAGTCTCTAACCATGGCCACCGTTGCCCGTTACCGACCCCTCTTGCTGCGCCCGTTCCTGCCGGCCTTCGGTGCGACGATGCGTCCGGTGGCCCGCGCGGGACACATGTTGTACTTCTTCGGCCAAGTCTTGATGGCGATTCCGTTGACGCTGACCCGATATCGACGGGAGTTCTTCCGAAACCTCTCCGACATCGCCTGGGGCAACGGGTCGATCGTGGTCGGTGGCGGAACGATCGGCGTGGCGGTGGTGTTGGGGATCACCGCGGGTGCGCTGCTCGCGGTCGAGGGCTACAACGCGCTGAACTTGCTGGGTTTGGGAGCGGCTACTGGACTGCTGTCGTCGTGGGGGGCGACTCGCGAGCTGGTGCCGATCATGATCTCCCTGGCCTTCACCACTCAAGCGGGCTGTCGATTCACTGCTCAACTCGGGGCCATGCGGATCGCCGAGGAAATCGACGCCATGGAGGCGCTGGCGATCAAACCCATTCCGTATCTTGTGACTACGCGCGCGTTCGCGGCCGTCGTCGCCAGCGTCCCGCTATTCCTCGTCTGTTTGGCCACCGCCTACCTCTCGGCGCGAATGGTCGTTTCGGTGATCGCCGGCACGTCACCGGGGACGTACCAGCACTACTTCGAACTGTTCGCCAGCGGCCAAGACGTCCTATGGGCACTGGTCAAGGCGATCACCTTCGTCTTCGTCGCCGCATCGACACAGTGCTACTACGGCTACTTCGCCTCCGGAGGCCCCGAGGGCGTCGGCGTGGCCGCAGGACATGCGATGCGGGCCTCGATCACGGTCGTCGTCATTCTGAATGCGCTTCTCACCATGGCCATTTGGGGCGTTGACGCCGGAGCGAGGTTCGGAGGATAGATGCCGAATCCATTCGATCCTGGGCCCCGCGGGCCGTCCATGGGACGGCTCTTGGTGGTGGGCGTGGCGTTCTTGGCCATGGTGGCGACGACGGTCACCTTACTGATCGCGAAGTCCCGCGGTGCGCTGGAGCCCTTCGTCCGCGTGACTGCTGAGTTGACCAACGTCGGAGACGGGTTACCCGAGAAGTCGGACGTGAAGTTCCGCGGCGTGCTCGTCGGCTTCGTCGGCGGAGTGGTCCCCGCCCGGAGCGGTCGGCCTAACATCGTCAGGCTGAACCTCAGACCGCAATACGCCGCAGGCATACCTGCGACCGTCACCGCGCGCGTCGTGCCCTCGAACGTATTCGCCGTTTCGTCAGTGCAGCTGGTCGACAACCAACGACCAGCACAGCCTCTCCGCGACGGCGCCGTGATCCCCGAGGACCAAACGTTGCCGACGGTGTTATTCCAAACCACGACCAACAAGCTGCGCCAAGTGTTGCTCGCCATCGGTCGCCGGCCCGACGCCAACAGCATCGGCTGGCTCACAGCGCTGGGCGAGGCGACCGAGGGCCGCGGAGACCGGCTCCAAGCGGCCGCGCATGATCTCAATGACGTCGTCAACCAACTCAACGGCCTGGTGACAGATGAGCCGGGCCCGACGACGCTGTCCGCGCTGGCGGCCGCCACCGATGGTTTGCGTGACCGTGCACCCGAGCTCGTCGATGCGCTCGACGCCGCCGTGCGGCCGATGCGGACTCTCGCCGAGGAACGCGCCCAGCTGACCAACTTTCTTTCCGCCGGAACGGGCACCGTGCGGACCATCGGCGATGCCTTCGACAATCAGACCGACCGGCTGATCGACATCACCACCAAGCTAACGCCGGTGGTCGGCACCTTGGCCGACTATTCGGGCAACATCCATCCCATCCTGATCAACGCCCAAGACCTCGTCAAAAAGGTATTCGACCTGGCGTGGAACTACGACACCAACCAACTCAAGGCCAACGTCATCGTCTCACTCACGCCATCGCGTACGTATGTGCGCGCCGACTGTCCCCGCTACGGCGACCTGCTTGGTCCCAGTTGTTTCACCGCCCCGGAGATTCCCACGGCGCCAGCCCTGACGCCGGCGCTGGGTTCGATGGGATTTCCCCTCCCGCCGGGAGCGAACGAGAACCGACCGAATCTCGCCCCTCCGCGCGGATCGGTGCTACCGTCCGACGCTCCTGGGCCGGACGGACTACCGCCGCCTGCGGTCGCACCAGGTGCGGCCGACGGACGGCAATCACCCCCACCGCCCCTGCTGCCTGCTGAGGCCCCGCCATCCGGTGCCTCCGATGGGGCGCAGAACGGCGCCGTTCCGCAGGCGGCGATCATCGGCGGCAACGTGGGGCCTGTCGGGAGTCAACAGGAGAAGAACCAGGTGGCCTACCTACTCGGCGGTCACGTCGACACTGCCAGCGAAGTACTGGTTGGTCCCTTACTGCGGGGCACCACTGCAACCATCCTCGAGGCTCCGGGACGGCAACGATGACCCGTGCCAAGCCTGCCATCACGTTGAGCGTCTTTCTGGTCGTGTCGCTCGTGGCGAGCTGGCTGGTGTTCAACACGTTGCGTCGCGACGTGCCGGGACCCACCTTCGACTACTCGGCGACGTTCACCGACGTGTCCGGACTCAAGACCGGCGACGACGTACGAATCGCTGGAGTGCGGGTCGGGCGCGTGGATAGCATCGAGCTGGAGGGCACACAGGCCCGGGTGGGCTTTCGAGTCGAGCGGGATCAACGCCTCTACACTGACACCACCGCAACGGTGACCTATCAGAACATCATCGGACAGCGGTACATCGGACTTTCCTCCGGGAATGATCCGAAGCACACCCTGATGCCCGATGAGGGGCACATCCCAGTCGAGCACACCCGTCCGTCCTTCGACATCTCCGCGCTGCTCAACGGGTTCGAACCGTTGTTCGCGCTACTGAGCCCCGAACAGGTCGACAACCTCACCAGTGGGATCGTCGAGTCGCTACAAGGCAAGTCGGGTTCAGTGCTCACGCTGCTCACCCAGACCTCGGCGCTGGCGCAAACCCTCGCCGGCCCTGACGCCGTCCTCGGCGAGCTGATCTCCAACCTGGACGCGGTCACGGCCGTACTGGCCAAGCAGAACTCGAATCTGCAGACCCTGATAAGCCAAACCAGCGATGTCATGGCCACGCTCGGCGCCCGGCGCGACGAGTTGGTCAAGTCCGCCGCCTCCATCGAGCACGCCGTAACACGGCTCGCGCAGATCGTCGCGTCGGTCTATCCAGAACTCGATCAGTTCATCACGCGCGAACCGGGCTTCCTCGGGCACCTCACCGGTGAAGGGCGAGACCGCTTCTCGATGTTTGCCGCCAACCTCATCTTGGTGTGGAAGGGTCTGGCTCGAGCTAGCCAGAGCGGCGCCTACGCCGACGGCTACATCTGCGACGTCAACTCGACGGTGTTCGCGTTCCTCAGCCGCGTGATCCCGGCCGTCGTAAAGCTCGCCTCACCCGGCAACATCGTCCAACACTCGCCGATCTGCAGCAAGTAGGCAATATGCGCATACGACTGAAACGACCGATGGAGCAATACAACAAGATTTGGCTTGGCATCGCCGTGCTGACCGTGATCGCCGTCGTCGTCGGCTCGATCGTGGGCCTGGGTCACCAGTCCATCGGCCAAACGACGTACCGCGGCGAATTTGCTCAAGCCGCGCAAATCAGTGCCGGTGACCCGGTGACGGTCGCCGGCATCGACGTCGGCCGCGTCGACGGCGTTGCACTTACAGGCGATCACGTCGTGGTCAGCTTCACCGTCCGCGACTCCGTCCCCGTAGGCGCTCAAAGCCGCGCCGCGATCAAACTGACCACCTTGTTGGGACGGCGCTACCTCGAGTTGGCCCCGGCCGGCGACGGTGTCCTCACAAACCGCACCATCACGTTGAAAAACACCACCGTCCCCTACAACTTGCAGCAAACGCTCGCCGATGCCACCACAACGTTCGAGCAAGTGGACGCCGACCAAATCGCCCAGTCGATGGCAACCCTCAACCAAGGACTCGACGGCGTACCCGACGCACTGCCTCAGGCGCTGTCGAACATCAAGGCACTCGCCGGTATCGTGTCGGCGCGCCGCGACCAGATCGGCTCGCTGCTGCGGAACGTCGACACCCTGACCGGGATGATCCGCGACCAGAAAGCCAACCTCGGGGCGCTCGTCGTACAGGGTCGGAACTTGTTGGGCGAAATCACGACCCGCAACGAGGCTGTGCACCGCCTGCTGGCCAGCGCCACCGTGTTGATCGGCACGATCAAGGCCATCTTGGGCGACCAGCCTGCCATCGATGCCATGCTGGCCAATTTGACGACGTTCTCCGGCATGGTCGGCAGCAACGACGCGCTGTTGCGTGCGTTCCTGCAGGCGGCCCCAGTGGCCATCCGCAACATTGCCAACATCAGCGGTTCGGGGAACGCGTTGGACGTCGGCATCCCTGCTGGCCCCTTGGTCGATTCGTGGATGTGTGCGATCAGCGCGCGTGGCAAGCAGTTCAATCTCGCACAGTACTTCACCAACTGCACTCCTGCGCCGGACCCGTTTCCTGGTTGGCCACCACCTGACCCCTCGAGGTTGCCGCGATGAACCAACGCATTCCGGGAGGGCGCTCGACGTCCCGACGCACCGGCCTCATCCTGCTCCTCGCGATGGTCGCGATCGCCGCGCTTGCATCGATATCATTCACCGACTCGGGTGATCGGCATCAACCGCTCAGTGTCACTGCGCAATTCGAGGATGCGGTAGGGCTATACGCCGGCAACGACGTCTCCGTACTGGGCATGCCAATCGGCAAGGTCACAAGTGTGGCGCCCAAGGACGGCTACGTCGAGGTGAAGCTCGAGATCGATCGCGACGTCGCGATCCCCGCCGACGTGCAGGCGGTGACGGTGTCGACCTCGATACTCACCGACCGCCACGTCGAACTCACGCCTCCCTACCGATCCGGTCCTCGGCTGAAGAACGGAGACGTCCTGAGCCTGCCTCACACCCGTACACCCGTGGAATTCGATCGGACGCTGGCCATGGCCGACAAGTTGTCGCGCGCCCTGGGCGGCGATGGCCACGGTCAAGGTCCGGTGGCCGACCTCGTCAACATCGGTTCCCAAATCGCGTCGGGCAGCGGTAAAGACATCAAGACCGCACTCGACGAGTTGTCCGCAGCCCTGCGCCTCAGCGCGGACAACGGTGCGGCCACCCGCGACGACATTCAAGCCATCACCAACAGCCTGGCCACATTGACCCGAGCAGCCAGCGAAAACGACGCGACCATCCGCGAATTCGGATCCAACGTCCGCCAACTCACCGACATCCTCGCTGCCGAAAACCTCGGGGCAGGGCACGCGGGCAAGGATCTCAACCAGATCCTGGCCCAAGCTGCCGACCTGCTCAACAGAAACCGGGACGGAATCAAGACGACTGGGGACGATTTTCAGAAGCTCGTGCAGACCCTCGCAGACTACCGACGCGAACTCGCCGAAACGCTGGATGTCCTTCCCATGCTCGGGACGAACGTCTACAACGCCGTCGACCAGAACGCCGGTGCGCTGCGAGTGCACGCTCTGCTCGACAAACTCCTCCTCGACAGTCAAATGACGAAGGAGATCTGCAACCTGGCCGGCATCAAGGACCTCGGCTGCAACACCGGCACCATCAACGACTTCGCTCCAGGGTTCGGTGCGAGCTTCTATGCGGACAGCATGACCGGATTGCTGGAGAACATGGCAGGGCAGGGGCCGCCACGATGACGTCTGCTAGCCTCGGCGCGCGCCGAGCCATCGCGCGGACGACCGCCGCCGCATGCGCGGCAATCCTCGCAGCAGGATGCGCCACCGGGTTGGGCCAGGTACCGCTACCCGCTCCGGGCACTCTCGGCGCCCATACCATCACCGTGACAGCACAATTCGCCAACGCGATGAACCTGCCGCAGAATGCGAAGGTTAAGCTCAACGGCGCCGACATCGGCGTCGTCGAATCGATTCGCGCGCACGACTTCGCCGCCAACGTCACGATGCGGATCGACGCCGATGTCGAGCTCTACGGTGACGCCACTGCAGAGCTGCGCTCGGCCACCCCGCTCGGCGACATCTTCGTCGCCATCCGCCCATCGGCTCAAGGGGTTTCCGGTGCACGACGCATGCGCGACGGCGACGACATCGCACTGGGCTCCACGAGCGCGGGAGCCTCCGTCGAGGACGTGCTGAGTTCGGCCGCCCTACTGGTCAATGGCGGTGCCGTGCGCAATCTGGTGACAGTCGTCAACGGTGCGGGCCGGGCCATCGGCGGTAAGGGCGCCAAAGTCGCTGTCCTGCTTGATCAGTCGAACACCCTGATCTCCCGGCTCAACGCACGCACCGACCAGATCAACACGGCGCTCCACGGCACGTCCGAGCTGGCGGCAACGTTGGTTGCGCGCCAGCAATCCCTAGACGACGTCATCGACGCTGCCGTTCCCGCCATCGGCACCCTGCACGACAACACCACTACCCTGGCCGACCTCACCGACAGCGTCGCTCGAATCACCAATCAACTCAACAAGTTTCCAGCCGTGCGCGGCACCGATACCCGCAGCCTCATCAAGGACCTCAACACTCTCTCGGCAGCTTTGAACGTCGGGGCTACCGACCCCACGCTCAACGTAAACACCTGGACGCGGGCCGTCGCGGCGCTGGCCAAGATGACCAGCGGTCCCGACCTCCATGCAGTCGCCAACATCAACCAACTGGCCTTCGGAGCTCTACCCGACATGAATTATCCTGGCGACCCCGGGCTACATGGCGCCGACGGCACCGACTGGCACGCCTTCGTCGGAAGTCTCCGCTACGAATGGAATCTGCTGTTGAGCCGCATCTACGGACCGCAGCGCGAGCCCCGCTGATGGTCCAATCGCCGAACCCCGCAGAGCAGCTGGCGCGCCACGCCGTCGACGGCGTGCAAGCACTCGCTCGGCACCGCATCGGCGTGACCATCATCGGACTGGTACTCATCCTGATCGCCGGGTCGGCGTACATCATGGTCGGGTCGCTGGGCATCAACCCGGCCCGACCGGGCATCACCGTGAAGGTGCTGCTCCGTGAATCCGGAGGCCTGCTGCCTCAGCAGGACGTCACCATGCGGGGAGTTCCGATCGGCCGCGTCGAGGCTGTCAACTTCACGACTACTGGCGTCGAGGCAATCGCCCGGATCAACACCGACGTTGCGGTGCCGCGCACCAGCAGCGTGAAAGTCTCGGCACTGTCGCCGGCCGGTGAGCAGTACTTGAACTTCGTGCCGCAGGCGGACGGTGGTCCTGCCCTCGCCGACGGCGCCGTCATCGGCGAGGACCAGACGGCCGTGCCCGTGTCGTTGGCGCAACTGCTCGGCGATTCCGATGGCATGCTCGCCCAACTGAATCCGGACAAGATGCGCGCCATCACCGACGAACTGCGTGTCAGCATGCAGGGTCCGCAGAAGTTGGCCGACCTGCTCGAGGGCGGTGCCTTCCTGATCTCCACCGTCGACTCGGTCCTCCCGCAAACGATGAGCGTTCTGCGCACCAGCCGCACCGTGTTCACCACGCTCGCCGATGTCGCTCCGGGCCTGGACCGAACCAACCAGAACCTCGAGCGCATCCTCGCCGGAATCAACTCTGCAGAGGGAGGTTTCCGCACACTGGTTGAACGCGGCGACGCTCCCATGAAGGCACTGGACGGTCTGGTCGACGACAACTCCGCCACCATGGTCAAGCTGCTCGGCAACCTCACTACCGTCGCGCAAGTGGCCACCACGAGGGTGCCCGCTCTTACCGAGATGCTGAACTCACAGCGCGGCGGATCGGCGCTCGGCGCGCTGGCGACCATCGCTCACGACAACGCTGCGTGGGTCCTGGTCGACATCTACCCGCGTTATGCATGCGACTACGACCTTCCCCGCCTGCCACCGTTCCTTCCGAACTACCCCGAGCCATACCTCTACACGTACTGCAAGAACCCGGACCCATCGGTCCTGGTTCGCGGCGCGCGCAATGCTCCTCGCCCGCCGGGCGACGACGGCGCAGGGCCGCCTCCAGGCTATGACCCGCTCGCACAAATGGTTCCAACCCCACAGGTGAACAGCTCGATCCCGACTCCGTTCGGCGGGGTGGCGTTCCCGCCGAAGTACCCAGCTGACCCGCCGGACTGGCCCATCCCGCCCAACTGGCCGGCATCTCCGTATCCAGACAACCTCGAAACCCGGGAGTACCACCCGCCCGGTCCGCCGAACTGACCAGGAGGTCACCATGGCAACGAAACTATTCAGACGAGTCGACCGCAGGACCGTGTTCGATGAGATCACGGAGCGTGCCGAGGACGGGCCGACGGACGGCATGGATCGCCAGACCCAAGCTGATGACGCCGCCGCCGATGCCGCTGATCAGACCGAATCGGATGGCAGTGACGCATCCTCTTCGGCAGTTGAGGATTGCCCCAAGGTTGAGGACATCGATACCGATGCCAAAGCTGAAACCGGTGGCGAGCAAAGCACACGGTCTCGAGGCGGGCGTTGGCTCGCTAGGCTGGCCGTGGTGCTCGCGGCCATCGCGTTCGTCGCCGCATGCTCCGCCACCGGCTTCTTCGGTTGGCAGTACCAGCACCAAAGAGACGTGGACAACGCCGCTCGCTCCGCGTTGGCGGCCGCAGAACAATTCGCCGTCACACTGACCAGCATCGACACCAACGCTGTCGATGCCAACTTCACCCAGGTCGTGGACAACAGCACCGGCGACTTCAAGGACATGTACAGCCAGTCGGCAAGTCAGCTGCGGCAGGTCCTGATCGACAACAAGGCGATGAGTAAAGGCACCGTCGTCGACTCAGCCGTGAAATCGGCTACCAAGACCGAAGTCAAGGTGGTGCTCTTCGTCGACCAGTGGATCACCAACACTGCGAGCCCCCAGCCCCGCCTCGACCGCAGCCGAGTCGCCATGACGATGCAACTCGTCGACGGTCGTTGGCTGGCCAGTTCGGTAGAGCTGAAATAGCAAGCGCCGCAGGACTTATCTGCCATGAGCATTCCAATCAGATTGAGCATCCTGATCGCTGCAGCGATGGTGCTTCTTTACCCCCAGCCGGTCGCCAAGGCTTCCGGGCTCGTTGCGATACCTGCAGTCCTTACCGGCGACAGTCCAGACCACCTCGGCACCTGGACGGTCCACTACCAGCGGGTCGACGGCGACGATCGGGCAGTAGCCGACGCCATCAACGACCGCCTGGATGCCGAGGCCAACCGGCAAGTTCAACAAGCAACCTGGGACGGGTCGACCAAACATCCCTGGACCTTCGACAGTGCAGGAACATTGGTGATCGGTCCGGCGACGGTCTCGGAGGTGTTCGTCAGCAACTACGACACCGCGGAACCACACATGCCAACGCAGTCCGTGTCCAGCACCGTCATCGACAGCAGCAACGGCAACCCCATCACCTGGGACAGCCTCTTCGTCGACAAGCAGGTGGGACTTGCGCGCCTCGGCGAGCGCACAGCAGACGCGCTGGCGGCGGTGGCACCGCCCAACTTCATTCGAGACTGGCGGCGACAAGGACAATTCGCGCCGCTCGACATCAACTTCAAAGCCTGGGCGCCGACGGTCGACGGCATTCAGCTCCACTTTCCCGAATACCAATACGGCGCCGGAGTGAAGTCGGTCTCCGTGCCGTGGTCGGCACTCGCTGATCTGGTCCAACCCGACTACCGATCCGTCATGGCGCGGTAGGGGCGAGAAGTCCGTTCACGGCGCCACGTCACGTGGCCGGTGTCACTCAGGCCCATCTGGCGAAAGCGTGTGCACGTTCACGAGGCATCTAATATTCAGCGAGCGGTGGCGGAAAGGCGGGAGTCTAGGCCCAGTCAGATGTGATCTGCCGACCTGACGAGAGCGTCCAACAATTCGGGAACTGGCACGGTGGCGATGCCGACGGCGCCGTCGGCGATGCCGTAGGGAATGACCAGCGTGTCCGCGTGGACGAGCGCGCCGCAGGAGTAGACGACGTTGGGCACGTAGCCGTTCTGTTGGTCGGGCTCGGGGCTCAGCAGCGGACGGCGCAATCGGCCAAGCACCATCGTGGGGTTGTCGAGGTTGAGCAGGATCGCGCCGATGCTGTAGGTGCGCATCGGCCCGACGCCGTGCGTAAGGACCAGCCATCCTGCTTCGGTTTCGATTGGCGGACCGCAATTTCCGAGCTGCAGCGCCTCCCAGACCTCGACGGGTCGCTGACACGGCGAGGCGCTCGCCCACACCGACATGTGATCGGCGAAGGCCACGGTGTTGGTCTCGCGATCCGAGCGCGACATCGCGGCGTAGCGGCCGACGATCTTGCGGGGGAACAGCGCGAGGCCCTTGTTGGCTGCGGCCTGCCCGACAAGTGGACTCGACGTGAACGACCGGAAGTCGTTGGTTGCCAGCAACTGTTGGCTGATGTGCGATCCGCTATATGCTGTGTAGGTGGCGTAGTAGGTCACGGCGCCGTCGTCGTCGACGAACCGGACGAAGCGCGCGTCCTCGACACCCGCTTGCTCGGCCTCCATCGACGGCCACAGGATGCGCTCGGAAAGCGCCGCTTCGCTGGGAAATTCGACGGTATAGAAGCGGTCGGCGATGCGACGGATGAGCGCGATGGTGTCGGCACCGTGGCCGCGGGTGCTGAGGTTGGCCCGCAGCGCGTCGAGTCGCTCGTCGAGATCGGATCGGGTGAATCGGTCGCCGAGAGCATCCAAGACGTAGCTCGCGGCCTCGCCGCGGTTGCCTCCCGCCGCCAGCTCGGTGCGAAATACCTCGGCGTCGAGCAGTGCACCGCTGACGCGGCCCGTCGTCGCGTACGCAGTGGGCTCGTCGATGGTCGCCTGACCCATGGCGTCGACCACGCCAGTGCGGAATCCGATCGACGAGCGATGTCCCTCCCCTATCCCGCGCACGCTCATGACGAACCGCAGGCTGCCCGTTGCCACGTCGCCTTGATCGGGGTGGGCGACCACGCTCGGATTGCAGAGCGCCGCACCCTCGATGGCGTACTCGTTGGTGAACGTGGCTCCAAGCAACAACATTCGCGCGTCGGAGAGCTGATGGCTGGGACTCAGCCGGTCGGCGAGTTCGCGGGCATGGCTGCGGAACGTGCCTACGAGGTCGCGGTGTCTGCCCTCGAAGCGCGTGATGACGTCGTCCAACGCCCATGCCACGTCGTCGTCGGACAGCGCAAGAATTCGCTTGAGCACCAATCCCGCTCGCGACTCCTGGTGTTCGAAGCCCTCCTGGCCAGGGACGAAGAGCTGGGTGATCACGCGCGACGGGTCGGCTGCGACGCGTTGAGGGCTACGGGTGGCGAGTGCGATGCGAGCAGCCGTCACTGCGGAACGGACGAGAAGCGTCGCGCGTGTTGTAGCGTCGAGAGCACGGCGAGCGTCGACTCGGCGCCCTGATTGAGGTTGACGCCGTCGACGAGCAATCCGTCGTATCCACCGCCGGTCGCGGGATCCCACATGACCCGACCGGAGTCGTTGGCGCCGTTGAACCACGCCTCGGCCGCGCGAATGCCGTCGGGCCATTGCGGCCGCGGATCGGCGGCGGCAGCGCGGGCGCATGCGTCGGCGAGCGCGGCGACCTCGATGGGCTGTTGGTCGAACGCGGGCCGAACATCTTCTGCGCCACGGCCTTCCGCGGGTGTCGGCGACAGGTGACCGTCCGACGTCTCGAAGTCAAGCAGCCACTCCAGGAGGTCGAGGCCACGCTGGCGCAGCTTCGAGTCGTTCAGCGCAACGCCTGCGGCGATCATCGCCTCGGGCAGGATCGCGTTCGCGTAGGTGAGTCGAGGTTCTGGCCACGGCCACTCGAGGTTGCCGACGGGCTTCGCGACGCTTGCGGCGTAATCGGCGAGCAGGTGACGGGCCGCGGGGTGGTCGGGATCGGAGCCGAGGAGTTCCGTGGCGCCGACGGCGGCAAACGCCATCGCCCGTGGGTACTGGGATCTCACCTTGGCGGCGCGTTCGAACTGTATGACGGCGAGGCGCCGGATCGCGCCGACCTGGCTATGCGCGGCGGCGGTGCCGAGACCCCAGAGGCAGCGGCCCCAGTGGTCCTTCGTCGTCGGTACGTCGGTCCATTTGCCCGCGCGATCCATCCGATTGCGACAGGTGCCGTCGTGCAACTGAGCGTCGTTGAGGAACTGAATCGCCTTGCGGGCGAGACCATTCAGCTCTCCGGTTGCGTCGGGTTCACGGCTGGCGACGACGAGCACTCTGGCCATGTCATCAGTGCAGTAGCCGTGCTCGCGACGCGGCTCGGTCATGCAAGCGTGTTCGAACGTGGCGCGGTGGTCGGTCATGTGGAGCAGATGCTCGAACGTGGGAACGGCGACGGGTGCGGCCACGGTCATGCTCGTGCCGTACGCGCGGCGACGAGTCGTCGTGCCACCGAGAGGTAGGCGTCGGCGATGACGTGCCAGGCCATCGTCGGCGCGAGCTCGCGTGCTTGCGACGCCATGGTGCCTGCGACGCGGGGATCGGTCAGCACCTTGCGCAGGACATTGACCATGGCATCGGGGTCGTCATGAGGGACGACGAGGCCCGCGCCGGGGCCGAGGAGTTCGACGGCGTGCGGGAAGGCGGTCGCAACGACGGGCCTGCCGGTCGCGACGGAGTCGACAAGCACACCCGAGGTGACCTGCTCGGTCGAGTCGTAGGGCAGGACGACGACGCTGGCTTGCAGGATGAGCGTGGTCAGCGCGTCGGCGCTGCGATACGTCGAGTCGAAGGTCACCGAACCCGCGACACCCAGACGACTCGCGCGGGCTACGAGGGCGTCGCGGTAGGCCTCGCCTTCGGCGGCGAGCACCTTCGGGTGGGTGCGGCCCGCGACGAGGTAGCGTGGCGCGCCAGGCAGGTCCTTGAGCACGGCCATCGCGTCGATCACGCGCTCGATGCCCTTGCCAGGGCCGATCAGCCCCCAGGTGAGGATCGTGGGGCGGGCGGAACGCATCAGAGCGGTGGTCTTTGGCAGGTCCGCACCGTGCGGAATCGTGACGACCTTGTGCCGCTCGGCGGGGTACGCCTCGACGAGTCGGGTACGGGCGATCTCCGACATGACGACGACCTGGTCGGCGAGCTTGACGACGCGTTCGAGCACCGAATGTTGTTGCGGTGTCGGTTTGTTGAGAACGGTGTGTGCGACGACGATCGCCGGCACGCGCAGGTTCTCCATGATCTGGATGACTTCGTCGCCGTCGGGGCCACCGTAGATGCCGAACTCGTGTTGGATGACCGCGATGTCATTCCGGTTCAGCAGCTCCGCGGTTTCGATGATCGAGGCCTGCGAGCCGTTGACGAGCTCACCGACGACGTCGTCTTCGTCGGTCGCCTCGTGGTCGGCGATACGCACCACGTTCACTTTGGCCGCACCGTTCACCAACCCGTCGGCCAGCGCCGCGCTGAAGGTCGCTATCCCGCAGGGCGTTGGCGCGTAGGTGCTGAGGATGCCGAACTTTGGCATGTACGAAAAGTGTTGCATCCCAAAGGGAGCAAGCAAGGGCTGAACCAACGATGGAGCATTCAAGATAATCCCGACTGAGCGGTAAGAGCGATGTGTCCGACGTGAGCGGATGCTCGGAAGATCAGCGACAGAGGCTGAGCAATTCCGGACTGGCTGGTGAGTACCAGCACCCTCAGGCTACACGCTGTCGCCGTTGGCGCTGACCGGGGCCTGTCGTGCACCGTCTGACGTCGCCGTCGGCGGCGGCATGTCACTTGCCCACCTCATGGCGAAACGTGGCGCCTCGGAGGACGTTGTCGCTCGGGTCCTGCGGGCACGGAGCATAGCCAGACTTGGCCGGTCTCCGATCAAGCCTGTTGGCTGCAGGCCCGCCGCAACAGTTGCTTCACGAGTGACGGCGACGAAATCGACTGCGTGAAAAAATGTTTCGAATTGGCTGCTCGAGAGGAAAAGCGCCATTTCGCTGGAAAGAAGTCGAACCAAAATGCGATTATTTCAGCTGTGGCCGACAATGACTCACGGTTCGACCCACGGGCCAACATCGATGCGGAGATTCAGGGGATCAATGACGATCGCCTTGGCAGGGCGCCATTCGCCAGGAGAGTCGCCGAGCGGATCGGAGGCGCGGGCAATCGTCCCAGCATCGTCTACGGACTTGCCGGACCGTGGGGTGGCGGTAAGTCGTCGGTCCTCAACATGATCGAAGAGTTGCTGAAGGTGGACACTCGTGCGAAATGGGAAGTCGTCCGGTTCACCCCATGGGCAGCCACGGATGTCGAATCGCTGACCGATGAGTTCTATCGGGCCATCGCACAGGCGATGCCTCATGACAAGGAGGGCAAGGCGGCGAGGCGGCTACTACTCGCAGCAACACCCGTAGTGATTGCGGGAGCAAAGGCCGCAGTCAAAGCTTTGATAGAAGCCAAGATCGGGAAGGGATCCGTCTCGGACATCTTGGAGGCGAGTTCTGATGCGGCGGCAGATGCCGCAGGCGACTTCAAGGTGGATCAAGACCCATTCGTCGAACGCTTTTCCAAACTCTCCAACGCAATCAAGAGCGCGAACCGGAACATCCTCGTCATCGTCGATGACATCGACCGACTGCACACTGACGAGTTGCTTAGCGTCATGAAGGCAGTGCGACTGCTCGGCAGGTTCGACCACGTGCACTACTTCCTGTCCTACGACGAAAACACCGTTCTGGACGTCCTTCAGGGGTCTGAACTCGCCAGGAAGGACCGCGAACGCGCTCGCCTGTACTTGGAAAAGATCGTTCAGTACCCATTTGCGCTCCCGCCGCTGGATCCGATCCACTTGGAAGCCGAGCTGACCAACGCACTCAATGCGGTGGCGACGAGCCACGAGCTGGACTTGGGAGCTGATGCACTCGGGGGCGGAGGCCCCATCGCCACGATCATCTATTCGATTCCCGACCTCGATCTCGAAGACTTGACACCGCGGTTCGTCTACCGATTTGCAAGCCAGTTGGACACCTTGCTCAGTTTGGTCGGCAAGACGGAACTGGACTTCGTCGATGCGGCCCTCATCACCTATCTGCGGATGAAGTACCAGCCCGTCTACAAGAGTCTTCCTCGCTGGCGTTCCGACCTCGTCGGCACAGCGCACCCAGAAGGTCACAGCGAGATTGGCCGCGATGATTGGCTCAAGAGAATCGGCGACTGCCTCGAACCCAATTCGACTCGAACGGCTTCAATCGTCCGCTTCTTGGGGAGGATGTTTCCCCGCCTGGCTCAGCCGAATGCCTCTAAGTTGGCTCCGCGTGAGCGCCCGATTTCCGACCCCGACTACTTCGACCGCTACTTCGCCTATGGGATACCGGTGCGTGATACTCCCGATGAAGTCTTTCGAGCGGAGCTCACTGCGCTATTGCAGTCGGGTTCGTTCCCGAGCGACTCGGTCATTCTCGCGAAGTTCGACGACCGTTTGATACGACGAAAGTGCTTGCGCAACCTTGACGTGGTGACCGCCGCGTCGTCTTCGATGGCGGCCACGGCAGCGCACTACCTTGCCGACATGCTAAGACCCGATGACTATGACGTCGACGCCTGGGGCGGCGTAGTTTACGGGCTTGTGGCGCAAGCCATCTCTAGCGCTGAAAACGATGCGGCGGCAAGAAAGGTCGTCGACACCTTTCGAGTCAAGGTTGGATTGTTGCCGACCGTGAGAATTCTCTCGTACACACTCCCAATGATCGCACTTGGTCGATCGGAACTAGTCGATGCCAGTAGATCCATTCGCGAAGACGTTCTCGCCCTGTGCGAGGAGGACCTCACGTCGGATGTGATTGCTCGGGATGGTGCGGACGCGCTCACGATTCTTGACTTCGCCGAGTATCTCGACGCCGATCTCTGGGCGGAAATCCGCCAGTTTGCCCACAGACTGATCAAGCAGCGAAATGCCCAACCATACGAATTAGCCGCAAGGTTCGTTCGCATTAGGGACCGCGCAGACAGCGGCGCGTGGGAGCGTCGTAGTTACCTAGAATATTTCAAAGACGTAGTGCCCGAGGATGATTGGGAGGTCCACCGAATACCGTTCAACGACGACGGTGAACCATTCGGTGATGGCGACATCGTCATTGGCAACCCGTCGTTGGAGAATCGAGAGAGGTTCGCAGCATTCCTGTTGCGGGGGGCGCCCGCAGGGCCGTCGTCGGGCGTGGCCGATGATGCCTGGAGTTACGGCTGGGTTGAGCATCCCGATGAAGGCAACCCCTGGATGATCGAGGCCATCCGCGGAAGCACGTTCGAATTCAGGCTGCACAATAGGATGCCGACGCCGAAGTACGGGATCAAGATGACCGGAGAAGAGCTCCAACAGTCCGACGTCGGCGACATCGGCGCGTACGGCTATATCAAGTTCGACGCCGTGCAAGGCACCGAGCGGCTGAATCGTCTGGTCACAATCAGTTGGCATCAGCGCGAGGATCGTTCGGACGAACGAGGTTCGAGACTCGGGGAACTACCGCGGGTCTAGTCCACTGGCACAACACGCAACCCGGTGGAGATGATGAGCATTCGCTGCGCTTAGGGACCTTGCCAATACCCGTATCCGGAGAGTCTCCCTAGCGCGCGACGAGCCGCCTAACTTTTTGCTGAGAGGTTGTGCGCAGAACAGAGGAAGAGCAATGGATGTGGAAACGGTGAACGGTGAATGGACCACGCACGCAGAACGCTTCGACCTAGGCGGAAAGCGCGCACTCGTTACGGGTGGCACCGGCGGCATCGGGATGATGATGGCTCGCGGCCTGCTTCAGGCGGGCGCCCGCGTCGTCATCAGTTCACGCAAGGCAGACGGGTGCGCTCGGGCGCAGGAACGACTGTCCGCGTTCGGCGACGTCCTGGCGATCCCCGCCGACCTGTCCCGGCACGACGAGTGCCGACGCCTCGCCGAGCGCGTCACGGCGGATTCGGAGCGCCTCGACATCCTCGTCAACAATGCGGGCGCAATGTGGGACGAGCCGCTGGAGACGTTCCCGGTCGAGGCCTGGGACACGGTGGTCGACCTCAATCTGAAGTCGCCGTTCTGGCTAGTTCAGGCGCTGCTGCCCGCACTTCGCGAGGCCGGCACCGCCGATGATCCCGCGCGGGTGATCAACGTCGGCAGCATCGCGGCCATCCACATTCCCGCACGGCCCAACTACTCGTACTCCAGCAGCAAGGCGGCATTGCATCAACTCACCAGGGTGCTCGCCAAGGAGCTTGGCCCGCAACATGTCACGGTGAACGCGGTCGCCCCTGGACCGTTTCAGTCGGCGATGATGGCGGCTACCATCGACGAGCTGGGCGATGCCATCGCGGCGTCGGCGCCGCTTGGTCGGATCGGCCGCGACGACGACATGGCAGGCATAGCAGTGTTCCTCGCCAGCCGGGCAGGCGCATACCTCACGGGTGCCGTCATCCCGGTCGACGGCGGCATAGCCACGACCGCTTAGGCAGGCACCAGCGGTACCTCCCTTGCACCGCGGGCCGGGCCTAATGTTGGGGGAATGGCCGCCACGATCGACCTGCGCACCGAGATCCGGGAGTTTCTGAGGTCGCGACGCGCCCGCATCACCCCTGAGATGGCGGGCCTGCCCGCCCATGGTGCCAACCGTCGGGTCAAGGGTCTGCGACGCGAGGAGGTCGCGTTGCTTGCAGGGGTTTCAGTGGAGTACTACACGCGCATGGAGCGCGGCAGCATCGCTGGCGCTTCCGACGGCGTCCTCGACGCGTTGGCCTCTGCCCTGCAACTCGACGACGCTGAGCGCGATCACCTGTTCCACCTCGCACGCCAGCAGGGGACGCCTAGCGTTCGACGGCGCCGCGAGCCTGCCAAGAGGGTGCGCCCGGCTCTGCATCAGGTGCTCGACGCCATTACCGGTGCGCCTGCGTTGATCCGAAACGCGCGCCTCGACATCCTCGCCATGAATCACCTTGGTCGTGCGCTGTTTTCACCATTGCTGGCCGATCCGCGACGGCCCGCGAACATCGCGAGGTTCGTGTACCTGAACCCCGGCGCGGCCGAGGCGTTCTTCTTCGATTACCACCACGCCGCCCACAATGCGGCCGCGGTGTTGCGCATGGAGGCCGGCCGCAATCCCCACGACGATCAGCTGATTGCCCTAGTGGGTGAGTTGTCAACGCGCAGTGAGTCATTCCGACAGCAGTGGGCATCGCGGGACGTGCAGCTGCACGGGCACGGCAGCAAGCGCGTCTACCATCCCGCGGTGGGTCGGCTCGACTTGGACTTCGACTCCATGGATCTGCCAGGTGAACCCGGCCTTCAGTTGAACATCTACACCGCACCCGCTGGGGGGCTGGCCGCCGACGGTCTGGCCCTCTTGGCGTCGTGGGCGGCCAGCCAGGAGGCGTTGGCTACCGAGCTTCCCTCACCCGTCGGATAGCGCCAACGCTCGTACTAGTGCGCCAACGATGATTCAGACAGGCGATCGACGCTACGCCGAGCCGACAGCGCCGCCCACGTCGCACCGATCACCAGCCACATCAACGCCTGGTTCGCCAAGGAATAGACGCGGAACTCGGCGAGCACCTCGGCGGGGAAGCCGTCGAGCAGCAGCCCATCGGGTCCCTCGATCGGGCCTGGCACCTCGTGGAAGTTGGGCAGCAGCACCATCGCGATCAGGATCACGGCGACGTAGCCGCCGAACGCAACTCCGGCGGAACGCCACCCGCCCCAGCGGCGCGCCCACGCCAGGCCTGCCGCCACCGCCACGGCCGCCGCAACGACCGAGACCACCGTCATCGTCAAGAAGGCCGAACTTCGCGCGCCGATCGTCTCCTCCAGGCCGACCGTCGGAGGGTTCGCCGGATACTTCAGCGCGGGCGCCAACGCGAAGGCCACGAACATCCCCCCGGCGACCGTCAACGCGAGCGCTGTGCCGTCGGGCCGGTAGCCGCGTCGCTCCAGCATCCCGCGAATCACGGTGTGGGCGACCGCGAACAGCACGCCCATGGCGATCGCGAACGCGACCACGCCCACCGCGGCGCCGACGTTCTCTTGAATGGCGCGCGTGAACAGCTCATGGCCGTGCTCGTGGTCAGCGCCCGCGAGGTGAGCTTCGGCGTCCTCCCGCGCACCCTCGTAGTCCACCGCTGCACCGATCAACGGCTCGATCATCAGCCGACTGAAGGCGTACGCGATGGCTCCCGCCGCAACGCCAGGAACGAGATATCCAAGGATGGAACGGGATTCACTGCTCAGTGGCATGGGAACCCCAGCAGGTGGCGGGCGTCGTGCACGAATTCGTGGACGTGGGTGTCGTAGCCGAACACCGACACCGCGCCCTGGTCGTAGCCGATGAAGTAGTAGGCGATCAGGGCGAGCAGCGTCAGCACCGCCAGCCGGACCGGCACCTCCAAGGCCGAGGCAGCTGCGCGCAGGTTGACGCGAGGCAGACCGATGGCGGGGTTGGCATTGTTCATGGGTGAAGTCCTCTAGTGGTCGTGGTCGTGTGGGATGGCGTGGTCGTGTGGGATGGCATGGTCGTCGGCGTCGGTGAGCACCGGGGCGGTCAATAGCTCGTGACGATCGACGAGCTTGTCGAGCGTCGTGACCCAGTGGTCGTAGTACTGCCATTGCCCCCGTTCGGATTCGGGCATCGCCTCCCACTCCCCTATCGTCGCGATGAGGCCCTCCTGGAACTCGCTCCAGTCGTAGTGCCGGAACTCCGACAGCGCGAGCGCCAGCCCGAAGGCCCGACGCTGCCACTCGTGGTCGAACTGCGGCGCCGCCTGGTCGGTGGTGCAGGTCTCGTGCAGTTTCATGACGCCGGGCCTGCCAGCGCGACGCCGATCATCGCCTCCGTCGTCACGAGGTCCATCAGCATCTCGTCAGTGAAATCCTCAGTGCCAGAGGGTCGCTCGGGGATGACGAACCACCGCGAGTGACCGCTGGAGTCCCACACCTTGATCTCGGTGTCGGCGGGTAGGTCGAGCCCGACTTCGGCGAGTACCTTGCGGGGTTCGCGCGCAGCCCGCGACCGGAACGTCGGATCCTTGTACCAGTAGGGTGGCAGCCCGAGCACCGGCCACGGGAAGCAGGAGCACAGGGTGCAGATCACCAGGTTGTGCACGCCGGAGGTGTTGGCCACCGCCTGCAGGTGCTCGCCCTCGGCGCCCGCCATCCCGTCGGGAAGATCTAGCTCGGCGACCGCCGCGGGAGTGTCGACGACGATCTTGGCGGCGAATTCTGGGTCGGTCCAAGCCTTTACGACGATCTTCTTGCCGTTGAGCGGCGTCATCTCGGTCTCGAAGTAGGCGAGCACCTTGTCCACGGTCTGGGGCGTGATGACGCCCTTCTCGATCAACAGAGCCTCCAGCGCGGCGACCTTCTTGGCGCTGGCCTCTTCGCGGTCGGGCGGGTAGGCGAACTGGTCGGTCATGCTTCCTCCTCGATGGGTGCCAAATAGGCTTCGAACAGCTCGGCGTAGATCTTCAGCGGGCCGTCTTCGGCGCGGGCGCCCCAGATCTCCGTCGGCTCGAATTCGACGATGTAGATCGGCATCGGGTCGCCGATCCCGTCGCCGGTGTGCGTGAAATAGCCGTAGTCGCCCTCGAATACGCGCTCGACGGTGCCGACCCGCTCGCGCAGGTAGCCAGGCAGCCTGCTGTGCGCGTCGGCGGGCACGTTGGTGATCCGCACGGCCGAACCGACGGCGAACTTCGGGTGCGCGACGTCGCGGCGCGGACTGTCGCCGAGCCGGAGATAGGCGATCACCTGATCGTCGATCGCGGGCGCGTCCTCCCCCGTCACCGGCTCCAGGTCGGCGACCCGTGCAGCGAGCTCCTCCTCGGTCACGTAACCCTTGTCGACGAAGAACTGGGTGATGCCGCCCAGCCACTTCTCGTAGTAGCGAAACTTGAAGTAGTCGAAGGGATTCATCGCCTCGGCGCCGGTGCGCAGGTCGGCCCACGTCCACTCGTCCTTGAAGGCCGTCGGTACCTCGTCGATGGGGTACTCCGGCAGCGCCGAGCCGAGGTGGTTCGACAGCCCCATCATCGCGACGTGGATGCCGAAGATCCGCTTCTCCCAATCCTCGACGAAGACACGCTTTTCCAGCGTCAGCGGTTCCGGTAGGCCCTCTAGGCCGCCGAGATAGTGCTGCAGTTTCATGCGGGACTTCCTTCTGCCGGTGGGGTTGCGGAGCTCGTCGCGGCCGACCTCGTCATCACGGTGGCGAGGTACTCGGAGAGCAACCCGAAGGTCGCTCCGAGCACGCAGGCGACGGCGGCGACGAGGCCAGGGTGGGAGATGGTGGTGACGGTGACGTCGTGGCCTCGGCCGGCGACCGTCGACACCGTCGAGGCGAATCCGACGACGACGGCGGGCGTGGTCGCCAGTAGCGGCACCCACGACGCCTGCACCATGAGCGCGCTGCCGACGCCGACGGCGATTGCCGTCACGAGCAGGCTGCCGCCCATCAGGTAGGCGGCATAGAGGCTTGCCGTCGCGATCACCACGCCGACGATGTTCGACGCCACCGACTTGACCCAGCCGGCGACACCGCCACCGACGAAGAAGAACGACGCCCACGCCAGGAACACCACCCAGATGGGCACCGTGACGACGTCTGCCGTGAATGCGACTGCTAACCCGCCGAGCACACCTATGCTCAGCGTCAAGGCTGTCCGTGAATCCATGAAATGAGCTTCAGGTCAGCAGGTTTCGCTCACGTTACGGCCTGATTGCCCTGCCAGGCAGCTCCGGACACGAAACGCGCAAATCCGGACCTCGGCTCGCTCACGTTGCCGACCCATCGCACCAACGCTAACTTGACCTGGGGTCACGAAAGGACGCGCAAGAGGTGTCCGACGAGAAGAAGACGCAACGGCCCAAGACCGTGGTGTTCGCGCTTTACGACAAGGTGACGCTGCAGGATGTCGCGGCGCCACTCGAAATATTCGCTCGCGCAAATGATTTCGGTGCAGAGTACCGAGTGATCCTGGCCTCGCCGACGGGTGCGGCCGTCGAGACGACGTCGTTCGTGTCATTGAAGGTCGACGTCGCGCTCGCGGACGTGCCCGACCGGTTCGACACGTTGATCGTGCCGGGTGGGGTGCCGCCGGACTTCTACTTCACTCCTGGCGAGCACGACATCCCCGAGGAGCAGACGCCGGACGGCGTCGTCGCGGCATTGGAGATGGTGGGCGAGCTGGCACCGCGGGCGCGCCGGGTGGCCTCGGTGTGCACCGGGGCGTTCGTGTTGGCCGCGCTCGGTTTGCTCGACGGCCGTCGCGCGACGACGCATTGGGCGCACTGTCAGGAGCTGGCGCGGACGTATCCCGAGATCGAGGTCGTCCCCGATTCGCTGTTCGTGCAGGACGGGCCGTTCATCACCGGCGCGGGCATCACCGCGGGCATCGACCTCGGTCTCGCGCTGGTGGAGAGCGACTACGGGCCAGACGTGGCCCGGCGGGTCGCGCGGTGGATGGTGGTGTTCCTGCAGCGGCCCGGCGGTCAGGCCCAGTTCAGCGTGTGGACCGAGTCGGAGAGGCCGGTGACGAGCGGGCTTCGCGAGATTCTCGACGCGGTGGTCGCCGATCCCGGGGCCGACCACTCGATCGCGGCGATGGCCGACCGCGCCGCGGTGAGCGAGCGCCACCTCGTGCGCATGTTCCGGGTGCAGGTGGGGATGACGCCAGCGCGGTTCGTCGAGCAGGCGCGCCTCGAGGCGGCAAAAGTCCTGCTCGCGACCGGTGACCACGGCCAGGAGGCGGTCGCTCGGCGGGCGGGGTTCGGCTCGGCGGACACCATGCGACGCACGTTTCGTCGCGCGCTGGGGGTCTCGCCGAGCATGTATCGGAGCCGATTCCGCACGACGGGGATCCATCAAAACTTCTAACGGCCTCCGCGCGCCACGGTACGTGAGTCAACGTGACAGGCCCTGACGCGTTAAGCTCAGCGCGGGTCAGGCATCGCCGCGGGCGTCAAATACTTCTTGATCGGGGTGCTCAATGCACGAGTCGGTATCAGCTATTGGTCCCGCGCTTGCTGTCGTCGTCGTTTTGGCCGCATCGATGATCGTCGGCGTGTTCCTGTCCGCGGGCTCTAGGAGCCACCGGCCCAATGCAGCCGCGCGGTCGCGCAAGCTCTCGACGCGATTGGCAAAGGCCCAGGTAAGCGCGCAGGCGGTCGGTGCGGCCACTGCGCCTGCGGGTGGCGGACAACAGCTGCTGCGCTTGAGGCGGAACCCGTCGGGAAGCACGTCGCCCATCACCGCACGACCGCCGATAGATCGCGGACGCGGTGGCGTGCCACTGCACGCACCGCCACAGGTATGCGAGTCGACGTTCCTGCGCGACGTCTACCGGCCCGAGTAACCCCTTGGCTCACGATCGTCGGCCTCTAGCGCGGCCTTCGCCTCGGCCATCGCGCGGTTGCGCCACTCGTAGAGCGTGGCCTCGCTGACGCCCTCCCGCGCTGCTAGCCGTGCGGGGGCGACGCCCGCGAGCATCTCCACCACCACGCCCAACCGGCCCAGGCCTGGCCTGCCCGGCCCGTCGTTGCACAGCGGCCGGGCGAACCACGCGAGCACGCGGACGAAGTCGCGATCCATTCCCGAGAAGGCGTGGCGACCGTGCAGCATCCGATGGTTGTCGACCAGCAGCGTCTCGCCTGCGAGCACCGCGAGTTCGATGACCGGCTCGCTCTGCATCTCGCGGGCAAGCTGCAGGCCGAGATCGTCCGTAGCCGGCATCGGCGAGTGCGTCCACGCGACGTGGCCATCAACGTCCGCGACGGTCGGCCGCGTGGCGTCGCCGAAGTAGAACCGGTGCAGACGCGGGGTCCGCTTGAGCGACTCGTAGAGGTCGTGATTGGTGCGCTGCAGTCGATCGAGCAACGCCCAGCCGTCGAGCAGTCGGGTCTCGCCGCCGGTCGCCGCGGCGCGGCGGCACACCATGATTTGCAGGCCGGGCGGCGCGCCGAGGAAGTCTTGGCTGTCGGTGTGAAACGGCGTGAACATCGCGCCGCCCGCGAAGGACTTGGCGCGCGCCATCGGGCGGATCGGCTGCCGCTCCACCATCTCGGGCCAAACGCCGACCAGCTCGTGCACGAAGGCCCATGGTTCGTCGGGGTCCTTCGCGATCGACGGGACGACGGCGTAACCGGACTTGCGGAGCTGGTCCAGAAGGTCGCTCATCGGAAGCGCACTCCGCCTGTGGTGCAGGCGATTTCGGCGTCGATCAGCTCGCGCGGGATGGCAAACATCTCGGCCAGCCTCGTACCGCGCGGGATCTCTACGGTGCGGCCGGCTTCGAGCCGGAACACCGCAGGCGTCGCGTGGAAGCCGTCGGTGTGCACGACGCCGCGGAGGACGTCGTAGCCACTGCCACAGATTCCGTCGATCAACGTTGACACCCCCGGCGACGTACCAAGAAGCGACGCCGGCTTCACGAAGAAGTTCGGCTCGCCCGGCGGATGCGGCGTGAAGTACTTGGACAGGTACAGCATCGACCCCGGATGTCCACCGCGATCTCCCCAGGCCGTTCGGACCGCACGCCCGTAGCCGGCCAACTCGTCGAGATTCGGCGTGACGGTGACGTTCAAGCCGTCGTAGGCGGCGGTGAAGGAGACGGCGTTCGTCACGGTCAGCCGATCCGGATCACCGTGCGCCTTGGCGACGCCCGAGACGCGGTGCATTCGCTTCGGTCGTCCGACTTCGACGCTGCGCGGCCCGGCGTCGACGACCGTCGCGAGGACCTCGTCGACGGGCTGGGACGTCGGGCGGGAGAATTCCTTGCGATACTTGCGCGACGCGGCGCCACGCTTCTTCGTCGCGAAGTAGTCGGCGTCGTAGAAGCTGCAGTGCGCCTGGCCGACGAGCGGCACGTCGTCGAGACTTCCCCGGGTGAACTCGACCGATGCGGGCAGGGCACCGAGCGTCGCGATCTCGCCGTCGAGCACGAACGCCTCGACGCCGGGTGCAGGGACGACGTCGAGTACGACGGGCACCAGCCCGCCGACGTCGTCGACGATCGCTTGTTCGATCGAATACGCTAGCGAGCGACGATTGGCGTTGGCGGACTGACGGATTCGCACGCCGTCGCGCGGGCGCACGAACAAGCCGGTGAACACCGAGATGCCGCCACGCGTGTCGACGACGCCGCGCTCTAGCCGACGCCGCCACTGGCCATCGGGAGCCAGCGTGCCGTCGGCGACGAGCACCGGCAGGGTCGCACGCATCAACCGCTCCAACTCGTCGCCGATCTCGGCGTGCCAGCCGCCACGCCTCTTGCGCAACGCAATTCGCCGATGCAACACGACCTGGTGGCCCCACGCATTGCCGCCGAGGAGCGGAAGGCACGCCTGCGCAGCGCGGACCGGCACCGAGCCGTCGAGCGTCGGCGACCGCTTCTCCAGCGATGCGAAGCCGTCGAGCACGTCGACGACGTCATAGGCGATGCGTCGCGGTGTCTCGGGGACGGCGGCGAGCGTCAACTGCAGCCGCCTCCACCGCCGCAGCCACCGCCTCCCCCACAACCACCCCCGCCGCCGCAACCACCGCCGCCGCTGCCGCAGCTCGATCCGCTCGACGAGAAGCTCGAGTGATCTGAAAAGCCCGATCCCCCAGATGCGAACGATGGCGCCAAGAAGGCCTCGGACATCATCGAATACATCGGCAGCGCGACGGCACCGCCGACGGCAACCGCGAGCGCCATCTCCCACGGGTGGGTGGGACGGCGGCCCCACTTGACGTCGTTCTGCATCGACACGGTCGCATCTTTCAGCCACGCGACGTACTGCGAGGGCAGTGATGACCTCCGGTGTGCGAAGAGTGCGAAGAGCAACGTGATCACCCCGATGATGACCATGCACACGATCAACACGACGGGAGTGGGTGCCTCACCGTGGGTTACGGCCGCACGCGTCGTGATGCGGGCAAGGCCGAGCAAGATGCAGATCATGCCGCCGAGCAGCGTGATGAGTGACAGCATGAGCACCAAGGGAGCAGGCCGCTTGAGCCCGAGCGCTTGGATCTCTTGTTCGAGAGCCGGTCTCGCGGCGTTGGCGACCGTGCGCGAGGCGGTGCGCACTGAGGATGCAGTGATGGGCTCGCGAAGCGCAGCGACGAACTGCGCCATCAACGTTCCCTGCTGGCCCGCCGCAGGACCATAGTGGAACTGCTTCGTCGTCGGATCGAACACCAGGGTGCCTTCGCTCATCGCCGCGCCGACGAGCGTTTCCGCGACCGCTGTGGTGCCGCCGCGTAGGTACGCGATCGCCAGCCACTGGTCGGGTTGTGGCATCTGACCTATCCGCAATGGCGAGCTGTCCTCGCCGTTTCGCTGCCTGTCGAAGGAGCGGCCCACTGCCGCAGCGATCTTGGCGGTCACGAACGTGATGACCAGGCAGATCAGCACGTAGATGATTGCCCACCACTCGGAGGCCTGGGCGTTGAACGGCCAGAAGTCCAACATCATGGGTTGCCCCTTTCCGCAGTCCAGGTGTCGACGTCGTCGAGCGCGGCGTCGAGAAGCGTCGCGAGAGTCGTGTATGCGGCCGTCGGCTCCTCGCGTGGGCGTAAGAGCGGGGTGACGTCGACTCCGTATAGCGTTGCAGCACATGCGAGTACGTGTTCGAGGTGGTCGTCGATGGCCTGGCCCCGCAGTCGCAGCAGCGCCCAGAGCGGGCTGCGCAGTTGCTTGACCTTGTGCTCGACTGCACCGCCGAAGTGCGGATTGCCTGCCATGTCGGTCGCAACGCGCCGCATCCGGATGCGAATCTCGCGAAGCTCCTGCTCGACGCGTAACCGGATGTGTTCGTCGGAGATGACCAGGTCCTTGAAAGGGTTGACGCCGACGATCGTCGCACTCGTTCGAGCGATGTCGCCGTACAGCAGCGGGAAGCAGTCCGCGGAGCGGTCGATCTCGTCCTTCGTCAGGATCATCGCCTCGATGCGCGCGGAGAACCGGGCGAGCTCGAGCGGCGGGCCGATCGCCGCGAGCAGCGCTTCGGAGTCGTCGTTGAGGACGACGATCAAGTCGACGTCGCTGGTGCCCTCGGACCAGCCGCCACGGACGGCGCTGCCGTGGACCACCAGCCCGACGAGGCTTGGCCCACAGACGTCGACGAGGGATGCGGTCAATTCGTCGAGCCTGTCGTTGATCGCTGGCGCCAGAGTCTGGAGCATCGTCACCTTCCTTCGTGGATCGATACCGCGGCGCGCGAGCCGATGCCCTTGCGCGCACTGATCTTTCGGCCGTCACCGAGCACGGCCGAGCCATAGAACGGAGCACTGCGCGGCCGCAGCGCCTTACCGCCGTCGAGACCCGTGAACCGGGCCTGCAGCACCAGGCGGTCGACGGCCGCCGCGTCGGCGAGGTTGGCGTCGGCGAGCGCGGCCTCGGCGATCCGCCACGCGTCGGCAGGTGCGGCGCTGGTTGGCGGTCGCGTGGGCGACAACGCATCGGCGGCGATGCATCGGACGTGCGGGCCGGCCTGGGACAGGTTCCCGAGCAAGGGCAGTGCGTCGTCGAAGCGCTTGCGGTGCAGGATGGTTCGTGCGCGATGGATGGCCGCAGGCCCGATCCGAGTCGCGAGCTCTGAGGGTTCGGTCGCGACGCCCGCGAGCTGTGCGGCGAGATCGGCTTGGGCCGTTGCCAGTTCGGTTGGGTTGGCGTCTAGGTCTTTTCGGCTGCGTGCTCTTGGCTCGCTGGGTGACCGCGGCAGCGCGCGAATCTGGGCGAGCTCGCGTGCGAGGCCGTCGAAGTCGAAGTCGGCGTCGCGCTCGATCATCACGGGCACGTCAGGGCATTTCGCGACGAGCTCGAGCACTTCACGTGGGACGGGATGGGCATGCGTGTCGAAATAGAAGCCGTCCTCCCACACGCCGCCGGCGACGTGGACCATGCCGACCCGATCCAGAGGGTAGTCGGCGATGACAGCGTGCGGATCGAGGCCCTCGTTGACGGCGTTGGCGTAGAGGTTTGCGACGTCCAGCAGGAGGTCGCAATCGGTGGCCGCGACGATCTCCTGATAGAACGTCGCCTCGTCCATCTCGTCGTCGGGCCACAGCACCGACCACGCGACGTTCTCTAGCAGCAGCGGCACGTCGGGCAGCAGGCGGCGCACCTTCGCCACGTTGCGGGCGACGACGCCGATTGCCTCGCGAGTGCGGGGTAGCTGCGTCAGGTGACCGACGTCGACGCCGCCCGCGCGGGTGAACGCCACGTGTTCGGTGATGACCCCTGCACGAAGCTCGCGGGCCAGCGCGCCAAGTCGCCGGGCGCGGTCGAGGTCGACGCCCTCGGCGCTGCCGAGCGAGAGCTTCACGCCGTGCGGCACCACGGGCCAGATCTCGGCGACCGCGCAGGCTTCGCGCCGGCTCGTCCGTTGCGTATAGCAACTCTCGGCGACGATCTCGACGAAGTCGACCGTGGATGGCGCGGTGACGAGGTCGGTGGCCAGCTCGGCGCGAAAGCCGAGCCCGACGCTACGTTTGCCTGGCGGACCTGCCACGCGCGAAGCGTACTTCTGGCGAAGCAATCGCGCAGCGAACTCGCAGCCTCGACTTCCGAACGGTTCGCCTGCTAGGCGCTGAGCTTGTCCCAGGCGCTCGCCTGCCCGGCATGGTCGAAGGCTCCGCGGTTGGCCGTCGCAATCTGTTCGACGGTGAGCGCGGGTGTGCCGGTGATGACCTCGACGAGGTTGTTGGTGCCCGCGAAGATCCCATCGCGATAGTCCTGCGCCACGCTGCTGATGTGCTGGACGAAGTACTCGTCGTGTCCTTGCGCACGGAGCAGGTCGGCGAACGAGTCGATCTCGACGGGCTCGTAGCGGACCGGGAAGCCGAGCACGGACGCGACCTTGTCGGCGATGCCACGGTAGTCGAGTTCGACGGGGCCGACGAGCGGATAGACCTGCCGGTCGTGCGGCGCGGGGTTGCGCAGGATGGCGGCGATCACTCGGGCCTGGTCGACGGCCGCGATGGGTGCATGGCGACCGTCGGCGAACGGCAGGCGGAAGAGCCCTCCACGGGCGTCGCGGGACCATTGCCAGGCCAACCACTCGGCGAAGAACGTGGGACGTAGGTGGGTGGTGGTGAAGGTCGACCGGTCCAGCAGCCGCTCGCCGAGCCAGTGGTTCTGCGCGGCATGGCTTTTCGCGTCGCGCCTGGCACTGATCTGCGACATGTTGACGACGGCCTGCACGCCGGCTTCGGTGGCGGCTTGGGCGAAGATCGTGGTCGCGTCGAGCAGGCCGGGCGCTATCGGGTAGCAGAAGTAGGCCGCGGTGACGCCGGCCATCGCCGAACTCACCGATGCGAAGTCGAGCAGATCGCCGACGACGACGTCGGCGCCGAGGTCGGCCAGCACGTCGGCGCGCCCGTCGTTGGCGTGCACGAGAGCGCGGACTGACAGCCCGTCGTCGCGCAGTTCACGCACGGCGTTGGCGCCTGTCTTTCCGGTGGCTCCGGTGATGAGGTAGAGGTCTTCGGTGGTCATGATCTTTCCTAACTTGTTGGGGTGGTTGATATTTCGATGCGACCGGTGTCGACGTCGTAGACGGCGCCGGTGATCCGGAACCTGTTGGCGATCGGCGGCGTGCTGCGGAGCGCGTCGACGTCGGCGCGGACGGCCTCGTGGGGATCGGCGACCTGCTTGTCTCGGAGCGTCGACGGTCCTACGTGGAAGAAGTCCGCGAGCATGCCGGGCGGATCTTGCAGGCGGACGATGCCACAGTCGTTGTGCTGCAACACGATCAAGTCGATGACGGGTGCGGCGTCGCCGACCAGGGTTTGTGTCAGCCTGCCGAGCAGGGCGAGTTGGGCGATCACGTCGGGGGTGACGCGGCCGCCGACGTTGCGCAGGACGGCGGCGTCGCCGACCCCGAGGCCGAGGACGTGCGCCGGGTCGACCCGAGGATCGACGCAGCCCAGGACGAGCGTTCGCAGTCGAGGAAGCATGGGCAATCCAGGCACGAAGCGGTGCGTGGCGAAGTCGACGTTGCGTTCGGCGAGGTCGTCGATGACGGGCATGTCGTTCCTCTCGGCCATCTGACTAACGTATTCGTTAGCCATCTCTACTAGAGCATGCTAAGCTGACTAATGCAAGCGTTATTCAGAATGGAGTTGGCGATGGACTTCGAGCCCGCGTTGAGCGACCGGTCGCAGTGGTCCATCGGCGAGGCCTGTTCGATGACACGGGTGCTGGAGGTGCTCAGCACCAAGACGGCATTCCAGGTGCTTCGCGAATTATTCTTTGGGACAGTGCGTTTCGATGACTTCGTGGCGAGAACCGAGAGCTCGGCCCCTGCGGTGTCGCGAGCCCTGAAGGCCCTCGAAGCCGCAGGCATCGTCACCCGCGCGCCGTACCGGGAGCCCGGTCAGCGGGCGCGCGACGAATACCGGTTGACCGAGGCAGGCGAGGATCTGCTGCCCGCGTTCATGGCGCTGGTGCAGTGGGGTGACAAGCATCTGCAGGAGGGCGGCGCGCCGCTGTCCTTCCTCGACGCCAACTCCGGGCTGCCCATCGCGGTGCACGTAGGTACCGGTGAGGCCGCTGCTCCGACGCGGTCGGCGGACATCGAGATCCGGCTTGCCTAGTCGGTGCTGCAACGACCATCGGCAAGAGCTTTCGACGAGCCTCGGCGACACCAACGTGCGGGTACGCTCCCTCGAAGAAGGCCAGGCCGAGATCAAGGATCGGTTGCTGCGGGCACTCGACAAGTGGGCCGGCCGACGCCTAGTCCGGGCTGGCGCCCTTGACCAACGCGACGCACAGATCGGCAGCGATCGCCGCGAGCTCGGCGGGCGTTTCCTTGGGATCGCGCAGCCACGTCTCGATCAGCTGGTTCACTCCGCCGACCATGAACAATGCACTACGGCGCATCGTCTTTGGCTCCGGTAATTCACCCTCCACGACGCTGGGCGCGTTCTCGACGATCGCGTCGGTGATGAGGTCGAGGATGCCCGCTCGATGAGCCGTCAGGCCTGGCACGCTGCTGACGTCACCGGTCGCGATGCGGTGTACGTCCGGGTCGGCGGCGATGGCCTCTAGGAACGCCGTCAACCCTGAGCTCAGCTTGTCGGCAAGGGAGCCGGGATTGCCGACGCCGGCCTCGACCAGCGCGGCAAGCAGCTCGTCGCGCACGGCGTCGGCGACGGCGAACAACAGCGCCTCGCGATTCTCGAACTGCTCGTAGAAATAGCGCGACGTCAGACCGGCCGCACTGCAGACTCCGCGTACGGTGACCTCGCTGACGCCCGAGGCTCCCCAGATCTGGCGCGCGGCGGTGAGCAGCTTCTCGCGGCGCTCGGTGCGGCGGTCGTCTGCGCTGACACCGCCGTAGCCGCGCATCACCTCCGCACGCTTCATTGACGCGACCCTACTCGCCGCCTACATTTGGACCACGGCCGTTATCAGAAGTCTCGAAGGAGAACGCCGATGAGCCAGCCCGTGCCGACCCGTCATCCCCTGCGACCGGGGCCTGTGCCCGCGGCGATACGCCTGTTCGCCACCGTTCTGGGGATCCGCGAGCCGACACCAGCACGCTGGCGCATGTTGGGTGAGCAGTTGGCCGTCGGCGACAAACCGATGGACCGCCTCGTCGAGTGGATGGCGTCGGCAGGCATGGCCCAAACCCGGCCGATGTTCGATCGGATCCTGGTGTCCGGCATCGCCAACGTTCCCGATGCACCAGAACCGTTGCGCGAGTTCTTCACCGACGTCGAAGCAGTCCCCGATTGGGTCGACTGGAATTTGATCCGGTTGGGCGCACGGGCGATGCGCCGCGGCGGCGCCGACGGGATGTACATCGCGCGGGACGTATCGCTGCTGGGTGGGTACCAGTTCTCGGGGTTCAACAAGACGTTGATCCGCACGGGCGCGTTGGAGAAGGGCTCGAACAAACGCTTCGCAGAGACGATGCAGTGGGCGCTGGACGTCATCTCGGAAGACGGCATGGCGCCGTTGGGCGTCGGGTACCGGTCGACGATCCGGGTGCGGCTGATCCACGCCTTCGTGCGACGGCACGTGGGGGCGATGCCCGACTGGCGCTCCGACGAGTGGGGCGTGCCGGTCAACCAGACCGACATGGCCGCGACGTTGGTCGGCGCGTTGGTCGCGCCGCCGACCGGCGGGCTGGGCATGGGACTCGTCTTGTCGCCCAAGGAGTATGACGGGATCGCGCACCTGACGCGCTACGTCGGGTGGCTGATCGGCGTGCGCGACGAGTGGCTGCCACGCAGCTTCCGTGACGCGATCCGCGTGCTCTATCACACCGTGGCCGCGCTGTCGGAGCCCGACGAGTCGACGAAGCTGTTGGCCATGCCAATGGTCGAGGACCCGCTGGGCTGGCACTACCGCTCCCTGTCGGGGATGCGTCGACGGCTGGCGAGGGCGCAGCATCTTTCTGTGACGAGCGGTTTCCTGGGTCCGCGAGCGATGCGGTCGCTCGGGCTGCCTGCGTACGTACTGCCGTGGTACCCGGCGGTGCGGCTGCCGGTGAACCTGGCCCGCAGCATCGCCGCCTTGGCTCGCAGCGGAGGGGTGAATCGCGCGGCGCTGCGCGGTGAGCGCGAGCAGAAGGCACTGCTGCGCAGGATGATTGGCGACGACCAGGCCATGATCGGTGAGTCGGCGGCCCATGTGAGCAGGGTGGCGTAGCTTTCTGCGCGCCATTTCGCCGCGCGGAATTTGATCAAGCTACGGCGCGTCGAACCCGCCTCGGGGCGTCGTGATGTCACCGTTGTGGAGACGTCACTTCGAGACCAGGTAGACCAATGATCAGTCAGCGCAATTCCTACACAGTCGTCTGCGACTGCTGCGACTTGGGCGTGCCCGAACGGCTCGCGGCGCCCGTCGTCGGCGCCGACGACGCCCAGCACGGATGGCGGTGTCGCGTCTGTTGCGGCCATCAGCGCAATGCGCTGAAGCGGGCAGAGGAGCACGCGGCCGAACTCCGTATCCGGTTGAGCGAGACGGTCGACGAATTACGCGCCACGCAAGGGGTGGCCGAGGACTGCCGGAGCAAGATGCGGGCGGCGTTCTGGTCGCGCGATGCGGTGCTGCGTCAGTTCGAGCGACTGGCGCGCTTTCACAGGGCGACTGAGTTTGGCTGCATCTGCGGCAAGCGGAACTGCGAGACACTTGCTGTCGTCGACGCCGATTGGATCAACGATCGGATTGCCGCGATGGGTCGTCAGGATCGGGTGGGCTGACGAGTATCTGCGTCGTCCGGCAACGGTGCAGACCGAACTGAACTACGACGATCCCGTTTGCCGATCGGAAGCGGTAACGGTATCGGTGACCCTGCGATCGGTGCGAGCGAATTTCTTGATGCTCCAGCCGGTTTGGTGCTCGGTGTAGTGGCTGATGCGGTTATCGAGGAACGGTCGGACTTGAGGGCTACGCCGCTGGTGACGACCTGGCCGCCCTGAACGCGTTTCGCGCGGCGTTCATGGTGTAGACCCCGGCGGCTGCGCGAGGAGAGTTCGGGCATCGTTTAGGTCGGCCGTCTCGAACCCTTCGGTGAACCACTCGTAAACGGGCGAGAGCAGAGCACGTGCTTCGTCGGGCCTACCGCCAGTCAGCCACATCCGTGCCATGCTCGTGGCTGCCCGCAGTTCCCACGACTTGGCATCGTGCTGCCGTGCCACCGCGAGTGCCTGCTCGAAGCAGCGCTCCGCTCTGACCGGGTCCGCGACGTTCTTGCGGAGCAGCAACTCCCCGTTGATCCGGTACACCTCGGCGGCGTAGAGCCGTTCGTCGTTGCGCGTGGCCCTCTCCCGCGCTTCGTCGAGGGCGTCGAAGGCGGCATCGAACTGGCCGAGTGCGCCATGCACCTCGGCCGCCAACGCCAGGAACCACGGCCAAACCGCGCCGATCCCGAGTTGACGCCGGATGTCCATGGCGGCAGTGATGTCGGCTAGGCCCTGCTCGGCGTCACCCAATTGCGCCATCGCCCAACCCCGTGGCAGCTGACACCACAGCGTGACGGCATGTAGTCCATGCTGCACGCCAATCGCTCGTCCTTCGTCGGCTTGAACGAGGGCGAGCTCGGGCTCGCGACGCAACTGGCACAGCTGTGCCGACATCAGGAGTGCCATGCCGAGAAGACCAGGGTGTTCGAGTCCCCTTGCGTACGTGAGCAATTGATCCATGGCGATCGTTGCCTGAGCTGGATATCCGAGCGCCCAATCGGAAAGCGCCTTCAAGTAGCCGCAGACGACTCCCGGATCCTGACCATACGTCGCGATGAAAGCCCTATGTTGGTCTGGATCGTAGGAGGCGAGGCCTCGGCGGCTGTGCGTCCGCACGTCGGCGAAGTCGCCCTGCCACCACGCCGTATACGCCATAAGCCAATGTCCCACCGCCTGCAGTTGAGGATCGTGCTGCGGCTGAGCGAGTTCCAGGAACTCTTGAGACAGTGCGCGTGCCGAGCGCATCTGACCCTGAACGATGTGTGCGTAGGCCAACCCGGCCAGCGCGGGGAACAGCTCGGGAGTGGCACCGATCTGTCGTGCGAGTTCGCGGGCACGGGTGTAGTTGGGTTCACCGGCGTGCGGACCGTTCACGAATCCCAGGGATGCACCGAGCAGCAGTTGGAGAGACAGCTCCTGCTCGAGCCGGTCGGGCGTCTCCGGCAGCGTGGCCAGCAACTCCAATCCGCGTGCCGCGTGGTTGGTCGCCTCCTGATTGGCGTATCGCTGCAGCGCGCGGCGGCCCGCTGCCGCCCAGAGCGGCACTGCCGAAGCGACCGCCTCCGCCTCGGTGTAGTGATGAGCCAACAGTTCGGGCTGTGTCTCCTTGATCTCGGTGAAGTCGGATTCCAGTGCGGCGGCTATGCGTTGATGATGCTGGCGACGGGCAGCCTTCAACAGCGATTGGTAGGCCGCGTCCTGGATGAGCGCGTGCTTGAAGCGGTACGTCGCGTCCGGGGGCGACCCTTGCTGGTGAAGGAATTCGGCCGCGACCAACTGGGCGAGAGCCTCGTGTAGTAGCTCGTCGTCCCACGGCGAAACGGCACGCAACAACGCGTACGAGAATTCGCGACCGATCGCGGCACCGAGTTGCGCCAAGCCCTTGACGGTTGACAACCGGTCGAGCCGAGCCATCAGCGAATCGTGCAGCGTGTTCGGTATGGCAGTGTGCGGAATCGGTCCGGACACGTGGTAACGGCCGTCGCCCTCCTCGAGCAAACCGGATTCGAGCAGCATCTTGGTGAGTTCTTCGATGAACAGCGGTACCCCGTCGGTGCGGGACACGATCTGTTCCACGATCTCGTCGGGAAGGGACTTGCCTTGAGCCACGCCGCCGGTCAGCTCGGCTGCTTCATCAGGCGCCAGCCGGGTCAGACTGACGTCCGTGACATCGGCCCTGTCCGTCCAGGGTGACGCGAAGTCCGGCCGGCACGTGAAAAGGGCAAGGATGCGGGCATTGTCGATCTCCTCGATCAGACGGCCGAGAAACTCGATCGTCGACGGGTCGATCCAGTGCAGGTCTTCGACGACGAAGAGCAATGGCTGCATCCCCGATCGCCGAAGAAGGACCGAGAGAAGGACCTGCATCGTCTGCTGCTTCCGTTGTTCCGGAGACGACGGTGCGAATTCGTATTCGGCGCCCGGCGGAATCGAAAGGAGCGAGCAGAGGGCGGGCATCGCCTCGGGGAGCGGTAGTCCGCTCTGCACGAGAAAACCTTCCAGCTTGCGCACCTTGTCGCTCGGCGAATCCGTGCGTGCGAAGCCAAGGACCGCTCGCTCCAACAGGTCGATCAATGGATGAAACGCAGTATCACGGTGGTACGGCGAACCTTGACATGCCATGAGCGAACCCTGTTGATCGGCAACGCTTTCGGTCAGAGCATGCACGAGCCGGCTCTTGCCTATTCCAGCCTCACCCGTGACGACCACGGTCTGCCCTCGGCCACCGACGACTGACGCCCAGTGTTCTTCGAGGATGCGTAGTTCAGCAGAGCGGCCGACGAGGCGGGTGAGGCCCGCAATGCCGATCACCTCGAGTCGCGTGCGGGCTGCGTTCTCGTTGAGTACCTCGAACACCTCCAGCGGCGCCGCAACACCCTTCAGCGGTGGAGTGCCCAGGGACTGACAGTTGAACTGCCCCGCAAGGAGATGGTGCGTCAACGCTCCGACCACCAGCGTGTTCACCGCGGCCACGCCCTGAAGCCGGGCCGCGATGTTCGGCGTATCCCCCATGGCCATCAGTTCGTGCCGCGATTCGCCGACGACCTCCCCTGCCACCACCAGCCCGGTGTGACAACCGAGGCGAACGCCCAACGACACGCCATGGTGTTCGACGAGACTGCCATTGAGCTGACCGACGGCCTCGATGATTCCCAACCCCGTTCGCGCGGCGCGCTGCGCATCGTCCTCGTGGGCAAGGGGATATCCAAAGAAGACCAGCAGCCCATCGCCAAGGTACTGGGCTATGTAGCCGTCAAACCGGGCGATCACCTTGCCGCACGTCTCGTAATAGGCCCGCATCACTTCTCGGAGATCTTCCGGGTCGAGTTGACCCGACAGCGGCGTCGAGTCCACCAGGTCGCAGAAGAGCACCGTGAGTTGTCGCCGTTCGGCGTCTGCGGGATCGGGACCTCGTGAAGTCCACGTCAGCCCTTGTTCGTCGGCTCGCACGTTGTCGGCGTGCGCGTAGAGCAGTTCGACGCGAAGCGCTTCCAGCCGCTCGGCGTCCACGCCGAACTGCTCCTTAATGGCGCGATAGGACACCCGACCACGGCTTCGCAGCAATTCGACGACTTCATCGAGAGTTGCGTAGAAGTCCATGACGACCCCCTCGGCGTGGACCCGGGCAGCCCAAGCGTCACGTCAATGGTGCGGGCAAAGAGGCGCCGATGCAAACATTCCCAGACCATCGGGGTAGCCAGCGACGCCACGATTTACACGCTGGCTCTCGATCAGGCGAAGGGCGTTGCCCTAGACCGCGGTAGCGCCTCCGTCGACGGTGAGGACCGCGCCGTGGATGTTGCTCGCTCGTGGTCCGGCCAGGAACACCACCGTGTCGGCCACCTCGGCGACCGTGCTCATCCGGTGTGACGGCACTCTCGCGAGCACGGGCGCGATCGCGTCGGCGAACTCCTCGTTGCGTTCGGTGGCGATCGGTCCGGGCGCGACGGCATTGACCCGGACGCCCGCTGGCCCGTACTCGGCCGCCCACGCCTTCGTGAGCAGATGGATGCTGGCCTTGGTGGCGCCGTAGAGCGCGGATCCCGGCGCGCCGATGATCCCGCTGATCGATCCGACGTTGACGATCGCGCCGTCGCCGCGCTGGGCCATCGCCGGTGCGACGAGTCCGGTCAACAGGAATGGCGCAGCGACGCTGACGGTGAAGGCCGCCGCGATCTCGTCCGCAGTCACGTCGGCGGTGGCCGCGGGTTGCACCAGGGTGGCCGCGTTGTTGACCAAGACGTCGAGCCGACCGCCGACGGATGCGGTCGCCGCGGCGGCGAGATCGGCAATTACGCCGGCACCCGCCGAGAAGTCGACTTCGATGAACATGGCTGTGCCGCCATTGGATTCGATGTCGGCGACGACCCGCTCGCCACGCTCCCGGGAACGGCCAGTGACGACGACGGTAGCGCCAGCGGCGGCCAACGCGGTCGCGATGCCGGCGCCGAGCCCCGAGGTGGAGCCGGTGACGAGCGCCGTGCGTCCGGCGAGTTCAGCCGTCATGACTTGTGCTTGTCGACGTCGGTGATGGCGGCGGCGAACGCATCGGGCGCTTCCTGCGGGACGTTGTGGCCGATTCCCTCGAGCACGCGGTGCTCGTACCAGCCGGTGTAGAGCGCGCGGTAGCCCGCGCCGTCCTTGGCGGCACCATCGAAGTCGCTGCCAATGGTGATGGTGGGGACGGTGATTGGCGGTCTCGCGGCGAGCCGTTGCTCGTCGGCGTCGTAGCGGGCCTCGCCTGGGGCGAGGCTCAGTCGCCAGCGGTAGTTGTGGATGACGATGGCGACGTGGTCGGGGTTGTCGAAGGCCGTCGCCGACAGGTCGTAGGTCGCGTCGGTGAACTTCCACGCGGGCGAGGCGAGCTGCCAGATCAGCTTGTTGAAGTCGTGAGTGTTGTTGCGGTAGCCGGTTTCACCGCGCGGCGTGGCGAAGTAGTACTGGTACCACCAGCCGTGCTCGGCCTCCGGGGGTAGCGGCTGTAGATTGGCGGCGAGGTTGACCGTGATGTAGCCGCTGACGGCGACCAGTGCCGAAACCCGTTGCGGCCATAGGGCGGCGACCACGTTGGCGGTGCGACCACCCCAGTCGTAGCCGCCCAGGATCGCGCTAGGGATGGCGAGCGCATCCATCAGCGCGATCAGGTCGTGGCCCAGTGCGGCCTGCTGGCCGTTGCGCATGGTGGCCGCGGACAGGAATCGGGTCGAGCCGAAGCCGCGGAGGTGGGGCACGATCACGCGAAAGCCATTGGCGGCGAGGCTCGCTGACACGTCGGCGTAGCTGTGGACGTCGTACGGCCAGCCGTGCAGCAGGATGACGGGTTGACCGTCCGCCGGGCCGGCTTCGGCGTAGCCGACGTTCAACTCGCCCGCGTCGACCTGCTTGATCGGGCCCAGCTGATGCGTCGGCGCGGATGGCGGTCCGGCCGTTGCCGTCGGAGGCGAGGCGCAGGCAGCGAGCGTGGCAGTACCGGCGGCGAGCGTCGCCATGCGGGCGAAGTCTCGCCTAGTGAAGCCCCCGACGGGATCCGAATCATCCTGCGGCATATCGACGTTCACGATTCATCCCTCTCGACCACGGTCACGGCCTTGCAGGCTACCGGACTAAGTGCTACAACAATGTAGCACTTATTTCAGGCATTGATCCAGGCGGGTGACCAAGGTGCGAGCAGACGCGGAGCGCAACGTCGAGCTGCTGCTGACCACGGGCGCCCAGCTCCTGACCAAGGATCCCTCGGCGAGCATCGCGGCCATCGCCGCCGCGGCAGGCCTCGACCGGCGGACGGTCTACCGGCGCTTCGCCTCTCGCGACGACCTGCTGGCCGCCATCTACCGCGCGCGCTATGACGCCGTCGAGGACGTCATCGCAGCAGCGGAGCTGCAGGATGCCCCAGTTGCCTTGGCGCTGCGTCGATTCGTTGAAGGCGCCATCGCGGTGCATCGCAAATGGCCGGTCGAGGTCAGCCGAATCAACGACCGATCCATCGACGCCCGTCGAGCGCGTTACTTGGCCCAGATTCAAACGTTCGCCGACCGCGCCACTCGCGAGCGTCTGCTGCGGCCCGGGTTCCCCCCAGGATGGGTGCCGAAGGTGTTGCAGCAGTTGATGGTCGAGGCCGCCGAAGGATTGCCCGACCTGAGCCCTGCCCAAGCCGCCGGCCTGGTCGTGGACACCTTGCTCCTGGGCATGGGACGGTCCTAGCCACTGACATCGGGGGCGGCCCCGCTTCCCTCCGGCAAATGCGTCACCGTAGCAATGGCCCGAGCGTACGGTTCGCGTATGCAGGTCGACGTAATGACGGTTCCGCAACCGCTGGCCAAGGTCGGCGCTCTCGCGCAAAGCACACAGGCGGCGGGCTTCTCGGGTCTGTTGTTCACCGAGATGGGCCGCACCGCCTACCTCAACGCCGCAGTCGCCTCACAGGCGGCGCCAGGTTTGGAGCTGTCGACGGGGGTGGCGGTGGCGTTCCCGCGCAGCCCCTTCGTCACGGCCTCGTCGGCGTGGGAGTTGCAGGAGGCGACGGGCGGCAAGTTCCGCCTCGGCCTGGGCACGCAGGTGCGCACCCACGTGGTGCGACGCTATGGCGTGCCGTTCGAGCGGCCGGGCCCACGGCTGCGGGACTACGTGTTGGCGGTGCGAGCGTGCTTCTCTGCCTTTCGGACCGGCACGCTCGATTACCACGGCGAGTTCTACGACATGGACTTCATCTCGCCGCAGAGCAGCGCGGGGCCGATCGACGCACCGGACCCGAAGGTCGACGTCGCGGCGGTGAACCCATGGATGCTGCGCATGGCGGGCGAGGTGGCCGACGGCGTGCACGTGCATCCGCTTGGCGAACCGGGCTACATCGCGCGGCACGTCGTGCCGAATGTGGCTGCGGGCGCGGCGAAGTCGGACCGATCGCCCTCGGACGTCGCGGTGATCGTGCCGGTGATGACGATCGTCGGCGACACCGACGAGGAACGGCACAACGAGCGCGAACTCGTCCGCGGGAGCATGAGCTTCTACGGCAGCACCCCCAACTACGCGTTCATCTGGGACGAGGCGGGTTTCGAGGGAACGACTGCGCGGATCCGTGAGCGACAGAAGGCAGGCGACTTCAAGGGGATGGCCGCGCAGATCACCGACGAGCACATCGCGACGTTCGCGACGGAGTCGACGTGGGATGGCTTGGCGGACAAGCTGATCGCGACTTATGGCGATACCGCGACGCGGATCGTGCTGTACAACGCGCTCGCGGATCGGGGACGCTTCGAGCGCTACGGCGAAGTGGCACGGCAGTTGTCGTCGACGTGACGGTCATCCCGGGCAAAGTTTCAGGCTTCGACGTACCCGGGTATCCCCCGAAACACCAGGGCGCCGCGGGAGGGGCAATCAGTCATGCCGGTCGGTGACACTCAGAACGCCTTCAAGGAAGCTGCAGGGAGCGACGGAATCACCCTTGTTGATCAACGAGTCGGCTGGCTCAATCAACGCGGTCACTTTGGCCTCCCCAGCGACGCAGACCGTCGCGCCACCGTCGAACTGCTGCAAGAGATCTACCTGGCACTGGGCGGCGACCCGACCACATTGCAGCGCGGCCGCACCACGCCGCTGACGGGCGACTTCATCCACCCCGACACCGGAACGCTCATCGAAGTCGATGAGGCTCAGCACTTCACCTCGTTTCGGCGGACGACACTCGAGATGTACCCGACCGGCCAGCCGCTCGGCTTCGATCGACAGCACTACGTTGACCTTTGCCAACAGTGGAGCGAAAAGGCCGACCGTTATCGCCGGGCGAAGGAAGCCCGCGGATTCGGGGTCGCGGGACGACAGCGCCAGCGTGCCTACAACGACACGCTGCGCCAGCTGCCGCGCCTACCCGAGACAAATCGGCGGCTACCAGCAAGCCCGCGAGCGGCGGTGCACCACCGTCTGCCGCCGCCGTGACGGACTCCGCGCAACCCGTCGACGTCGACTTCTCTCAGTTCGGCGACAAGTTGAGCGTTCGACTCCAAAACCCAGCACCGACGTTGGCTTGGTTCGCGCGGGGTTCGAGTTGGCGTTGATGGACGCCGCTGGCGTCGTCCTGGGAATCGAAGGCCAAAGCGGTCTTCCCGGTGCGGCGTGCTGCACGATCTATCAACTGCCGCCCGGTGGCGACTACGGACTCATCGTCGACGCGCCGGCGGGGAAAACCCGTTGGCTCCGTGCAATTGACGGTGCTGGGGCGATGGCTGCGATGGGACACCGTCGATACATCGACGGTGTCCGTGTCGGATGCAAACGTGCTCCCTCAATCATGAAGAGCCTCATTGATACAGGCGAGAGTTCGGTGGGGGTGATCGAGCTCTCTCGAAATGGATTGTGTTAACTCGGTGGATTGGGCTGATCGTTGTTGCCTGGCCGTTAAGGCCGGCAGTGGTGCTGCGGCGATGTTGTTCAGGATCTTGCCGTGAACTACCCCAGGCTGAACGTGGCTACATCTCAGGCCAGATGTCGAGATAAGCTCACGGCTGACTTCCAGCGGACTTCCAATGCGAAACCATCATGAGACACCCCGGCCGGTGTCACACTCTTCGTGACCGATATCCGCATTACGCGCGGTTGGGCCGACCGACCTTGTTGCCCCATACCTGCGTCTACATCGAGGGGCGCCATGGGTGGTCGGCTAGGTGAACCAGTAGGTGCCGGCGCGTGGGAGGATCCGGAGAATCCCTGGATGCCCGGGAATGAGTTTCGCGAAGAGTTCCTAGGGCTTCTTCAGCGTGCCGACCGTTTGGCCGAGGAGGCCGGACGGCTTGCGGGGGAGATCCGCGACCGCATGCTCAGCGCGGATCCACCTGCCGGTGAGGAACCGGATTGGGTCGATGGCCAACAGAGTCCGGTGTTCTATCTGAGCGTCGCCGAAGGTCTTCTACGGACGTCCGCATACGGTGTAGCTTGCAGGCTCGCTTATCCGCCCTCCACCTTTCACTCGTATCCGCCGCCGCCGGATAGGTGGAGCTGTGATCATTTCCCTCGCCATTACCGCTAACGCGTGAGGCCGCCGTGCTCGATAAGGAGAGAGTACTGCGGGCGGTGCGCGACTTTAGCCCAGCGATTCTCGGATTGTTGCTGGTGCTTGGCATACGGCACGGCGGGTACGGTCGCGCGTCAGCGATCGGTGGCGTCGGCGCGTTACTGATAGCGGGCGTCATCGGTCACGTTCGGTGTCGGGCTCTGTTGCCGAATGAGCCCGATCGAGCTGTCTTCTGGGTGGCAGTCCGAACATATGGCCTCGTCGGCGGCATATACATCCTCTGCTACGCAGCTGTCATGTTCATGTTCTCGGAGTTTGCGCTAGGCGTCATCGACGACGCAGGAAAGTACTTTCTTAGTGCCGCGAGCGGCTTTGCGGTAGCCCTCCTCACCAATGCTCTGATCAAACCGGGTGAGTCTGACTCCTGGGGCGCGTACTGGTGGAAGAAGACGTACCGCAAGGCATTTAAACCATTCTTCCGCGTACTCGTTGACGACGATGATCTCAACGGTTGCGGCGGCGGCGCCTGGCTCCCCCACGGCAATCAGATGAAAGCGCTGGAGGACAACGAGTTCGATAATGATGACGAGAGTCCCACCAGGCGCATCAGTGGCTTTGGGTATCGCGCCCGCCAAGCGCGTGCCCGATTCCTCCGAGCGCGGATACCTGATCCAGAGCGGATCGGTACTTCGAAAGCCGAGGTCCATTGGAGTGTGAAGGTGGATCGCCCCGGGGATCCGGTTAACGGCCGCGTTGGTGAGGTGGTGGAAATCGAGACTGGCAAGCACACTCTATTTCGGGTCGATTTCGGCGAGCCCGAATACGACTGGAAGGTCTATCGCGGATATGTGAAGGTCGTCGACCCGTCCGCACAAGTGATTGTGCGGCAGGGCATTTCGAGTTAGTCAAGTAGGACGATCTTGTACGCGTCGGCGTCAGAGGAGCCACAAATACGTCCTCATCGCGAGGGCAAAGTGGGCACTACGGATGGCTCCAGCTCAAGATCAGCTGGACCAGCTCCGCCTGTCGGTGAGTCCCTGTTTTCAAACACATGCTCTAGATGGGTTTTCACCGTTGTGATCGACACGCGCAAGTGGTCGGCGGCTGCCTGCAGCTCGTCCTGTTGCAGAGGTGCCGATATGACAGCGTTTCGGCCACAGCGAGACATAGATGTCGCGGGCCACACCCTCACTCATGAAGAGCCCCATTCACGCCAGGCGACCAATCGTCACCACTTCGACGTGTACGACCAACTGCAGCCAGCCTTGCTCGTCACACCGTGGATCGCCGAACAAGTGGAGCGACCGGGGAAGTCTTCGTATGTTGGTCTTCTCTTGCTGGCACTTGTCGACGGCGACTCAAACGTCTCGCCCTGATGCAGGAACGTGCCCGGCAATCCGCATTCGGGGGGATTTCGGTCGATGAAACCTCGGCACCGTTCGACCGAATGCCCAGCTTGGAGGTTGCTGAGTGCTAGAAAATCGGTGTCGGTTGGGCTTCGTCGGCGATAGTAGGGTGAACGGATCACTGCTGCGTGCGTGGGGTGTGGGAACTGAAGGACAACGTATGAGCGAGTTGAGGGTGGAGCCGGCCGAGGTTCACCGGTCGGGCGTCGAGATCGGGGAAGTCGCAGCCTCGGTGAGGTCGGCCTTCACCAATAGCGATACCGAGATCGCATCGGCTCAGTCGGGCTGGAAGGGCAAGTCCGCCGCAGCGTTGGCGTCGATGGTTTCCGAATGGCACATCGCGACGGACATCCTTGCCACAGGTCTGGTCCAGCACGGAGACAACTTCGCTGCGGCGGCGAGGCAATACGGTCACGTCGACCATGCCGGCGCCGATTCGGTGCGGGGAGCTGGCGAGAAGATCGGAGAGGGCGGGTAGCCGATGGGTTTGTCGATAGCCGACATCGATCAATGGAATCCAGAGGCGATCAGTGCCGTTGGAGCGGCGAGCACGGCTCGGGCGGATGCCGCCTCGCAGGCCAGTTCGCGCCTCAACGGCCTTTCGGCGTTCGGCAGTTGGCAGGGCGACGGCGCAAATGCCGCGCGGGCGCGCACGGGCATGCTCGCCGAGGGTTTGGATCGGCACGGCCAGGACGTGTCGGCGATCGCCGCCGCCGCCGATACGGCGGCCACCGAAGTTCGGCAGATCAAGAGCCAACTGGACGCGCTGAGGTCGAGTCTCGGGCAGTACGGCATCATCGTCGACGCCAATGACAGTCGCGTGGTGCCGCCGCCGAACCTGTCGTCGATGTCGTCGGCGAACCAGACCGTCGTGAAGCAGATGGCGGTCGTCGGGCAGCAGAGTCTGGACAAGATCCGTCAGGCCGCGGACCTATCCGACACCTACCTCGCGAATGCGATCAACCCCACGGGCGACGACTTCAACCTCGATACGCAGTACACCCGCCCGGCGGCCCTTGTCGGGTCCCCGCCGCCCGAGGGCACGGTCGACCTCACGGTCGCCATCACCGGACCCGTAACCGGAGTGACGGCGATTACGCAGACGAAGACGTGGTGGACGCAACCGTGGTCGAAGGGGAAGCACTGCAAATGATCAAAAAGGCGGCAACCAGCCATGATTGAGCGTTGGTTGATGGACTATTGGTGGATTCTGGCTGCACTGCTCTACGTCATCCTGCTGATCGTCGTGATGCGCGTCTTGGCCCGCCGCGGCACGTTCGACACGGTATGGCCGCGAATCACACTGGCGGTTACCTGCGTGCTCATCATTCTCATCCCGACCATGCACTCGCCGTTGAGTTACGTCGTCGCGGTCGGGAGCGTGTTCAACCTGCTGGTCTTGTTCAAGGGAATGTTCAAGTCCGAGAGCTCGTCTGAACCCGTGGAACGTTAAACACGCCGACCCGACGGACGTCAGCTCCGGATGAAGCACGTCGATTCGCTCAGCGACACCGTGATCATCCGCTGTTCGCTGGGCACGGTGGCCGACTACCCCGACCATCCCAGTGAATGGGGTGACCGCGACGCCATCGCGCGGCTGTGGTCCGCCGATGGCATCCGCGAGGCGGTGCTGCTGGCCAGCCCCGTGCTGGCGGCCCAGGTCGCCAAGCTGCTGTCGACCTCGGGTGCCGAGACGCCGCAGAAGAGGCGCAAACGTCTGCACAAGGGGCTGTTGAAGTACGCGCTGCGCCTGAGCACCCGATGCACGCCGTTCGGCATGTTCGCGGGAGTGGCGGTTCTGCCCGTCGGGGACGGGCCCCCGGTGCTCGGCGCGTCGCACGTCCGGCACGTCCGGGCCACCGGCGCGCTCACGAGGCGCTTGATCGAACGGACGCGCGCGCTGCCCCAGGCTCGGCTGTATCCCAACCCGTCGTTGACCGAACGTGCCGACCGGCTGGTCGTCACCGTCATGCGTGGCGTCGACGACACCCACACCCTGGCCTCGATCAGGGCCACCGGGCCCGCGCTGTTGGCCGTCGCCGCCGCCGCAGGTACCGCGACGCGAAGGGACATCGAGCACTGCGTCGCCGACGCCTATCCCGCTGCAGGCTCCGCGAAGGTGCAGAAGCTGGTCGACGAGTTGTTGCAAGCGGAGGTGCTTCTGTGTGAGGCGGAACCGTCCGCCTTCGATGGAGATCCGTTGGCGCGCATGCCCAATGCCGTCGACGGCGTCGCCGAGATGCGCGCCGCCGTCGCACGGTACTCCGAGGCCACGGACCCGGTCGACGACGGCAGTCTCGACGCCCTGCTGCGGCTGTGCTCGGCCGGCGACACGGTGCAACGCGACGTCCACGTCGACCTGGAACTCGATGCGACCGGGGCAGCGCCGACGACGGTCGTCGATGCGGCCCGCGACGCCATCACGGCCCTGACTGCGACGATGGCGCACCGGCCGGCAACCCCCGCCCTCGACGAGTTCAGCGCCGAGTTCGTCGAGCGGTATGGCCACGAGCTGGTGCCGTTCCTTACCGCCGTCGACCAGGAACTCGGGATCGGCTACCCGCGGGCATACGAATCGATCGCGCCCACTCCCCCCGATCCGGACGACCCCGCGGCCGAGCGTCGGCGCGACCTGATCGCCCGGCTTCTGCAACGAGCTGCATCCGGCGGCCTGGGCGCGGTGGAGATCACCGACGCCGACCTCGCGGGCTTCGACGAAACAGACTGCTTGCCAAGCAGTTTCGACGTCATGCTTAGGCTTCATCGAGAGCCGACGGGTCTTGGGGCCACGGTGACCGGACTCGGCTATCCCGGTGGGTCCACCGTCGGCCGCTTCACCGCCTTCATGCCTCAGGCACGAGACTTCGCGCGACGCTGTGTGGAGGTCGACACCGCCTGGTGGGTCGAGCAGACGGACGGGCGGGGAATCCTGTGCGGAGTCGACTACATCGCCGGGACCGACTCGATCAACGAGGTCAACGCGACCGCACAGCTGTACCCGGTGACGCTCGCGGTCAACGCGCGGCCGCACCGCCCGGCGGGCCGGGTGCTCACCCTCGCCGACGTCTACCTGGGCTACGCGGACGGACGCGTGCGGACCGTGTTGGCCGACGGCACCCCGCTGAGCGTGCGGCAGCTCAACATGGCGACGACTCTGGCGTCGGCGAAAGCCGTTCGGCTGCTTCGGGATATCTCCGATGCCGGGATTCGCGTGCCGTACTGGACGTGGGGTGAGGCCGAGGCGGTGATGAATCACCTTCCGGCGGTGCGGTATCGCGGGGTGACGCTGGCCGAGCGGCAGTGGCGCTACCCCGCAACCGCGGACAGAACCCGAGCCGCCTTGCGCGACTGGATCACCGAGAACGATGTCAGCCGTTACGTTCTCGCCGGACTGCGCGACACGCGGCTGCACCTCGACACCCACCACCCGGCGCACCAAGACCTGCTGCTCGACGAGATCGCGGCGGGCAATGCGTGGTTCACCCGCGCGCCGAGTCCTGACCAGATGGGCGTCGTGGCCGATCGCGCGTCGGCCATGCACGCGGCCGAGGTCGTGGTCACCGTCGTCGCGCCAACGCGGTCGCGCGCCGAACCCGATCTGGCTGGCTACCCGCTGCACGACCCCGCTGACGACGGGCACCGGCTACTGGCACCAGGCGGCCCGTGGACCGCATTCGCGATCGCCGCGAGCAGCAATGCCCACGACCGCATCCTGCGAGAGTTCGCCGACGTCTTTCCCAGCCTTCTCGGCGAGTGGTACTTCGTGCGCTATCGAGAACACGACCGAGATCAGTTGCGGCTGCGGGTTCGACGTCCGGTCAGCGAGCTCACCAGCGTGCTGGCATGGCTGGCCGATGCTCGCCGGGCTGGACGCATCGGCGACTACGCGATCCCCGTCTACCACCGCGAACTCGCCCGCTACGGAGGGCCTTTGAGCTTCGGCTGCTACGAACGACTGTTCTGTCTGGAGACCACGCACGTCGTCGGAATGCTGCCGATCATCGACCCCAATCTTCCGACCCCGGCTCCCCTCGTGAGGCCAGGTGTCGGCGCCGCTGCCGGGGTGCTCAGTAGATGGCTCGACGCGGTCGACGGAAGCGGTGACGTGATCGACGCGGCGCTCGAGCTCTACGGACGCGAGCTCGAAGAGCGGGTACACAAGATCAAAACCGCACTGCGTCAACGACACTCGTTGATCGTCGCGGACGACGGCATGACCACCGCAGTGCGCGAGTTCTGGGCCGACGAGGCCCAGCGCGATGCGGTGATGACGCCGGACGTGCTGCAAAGCGCGAGCCACATGCTGTGCAACCGACTCGGCCTTAGACGACACGAGGAGTTCGCCGCCATGTGGTTGATCAAGAACGAACGAAACCGACTGGCGCGCAGCAATTATTGAGCCAGCGCCTGCATGTCGGGTGCCAGCAGATCGGCCAACTGCGCCCACGGCACGGTGATGACGGGCAGTCCGTGGCCGAATTGGTAGTCCTCGAAGTGGATTTCGAGGCCATTGGCGGTCGGGATCCAGTTGTGGAAGTTCGCTTCGACGGGTGCGTTGCCACTCTCGTCCGCCATCGGTCGTTGACCGCCGTACGCGATAGGAAACAGCAGCTTGGTCTGCTCGGAAAGCCGGTTCAGCCCCGCCTGCTCGTCGACGAACAGGTCGTCGAGCGTGATCGGGCTGGCGTTGCGACTGTCGATGACGACGGTGGTGACGTAGTCCAGCGCGTGCGCAGCGTGCTGGTAGAAGTACACGCCGGTGAGGACCTGCGATACGGCCGTCGGTCGGAAGCTCACGGCGGGTGTGGCCTTGAAGGTCGCGTTGGTGCGAATGACTTGATCGCGGTCGAGCGTTTGGACCATCGTCTGCCCGGACGCCACGCTGGCCGCGTTGAACGCCGTAGCCACCGCAGCGTCGCCGCCAGATATCTGCCCGACGTCGAGCGTCCAGCCGCTGCCTGCATCGACCGACGTCGATCCCACGGAGTAGGTCGCGCCGTTGCTGGTGCCCGTATCGGCCGCGGCGGTACCGGTCCCGCCGACGAACGACGCGACCACGACGACGGCGAATGCGAATGCGAATGCGAATGCGACGAGCAATCTCCGGGTGGACATCGTCCGATTATCAGGGGCTTGCGTGCGTGCGGGGTGCCCCAATAATCCTTTCGGCGGGCGGCGCGGAATAGCTGCGCGGACGACCGCGTTGCCGCTGCCATGACCGAACATGCCGAGTTGAGCCCCACCGAGTGGGTACGTGAACAGACCGAAGCGATCCTGAAGAGCGGGACCACCGACGGGGTCCAGGTGTTGGACCGACCGATCGTCCTGTTCACCACCACCGGAGCCAAGTCCGGCAAGAAGCGCTACGTGCCGCTGATGCGCGTCGAGGAGAACGGCAAGTACGCGATGGTGGCGTCGAAGGGCGGCGACCCCGAGCACCCGGCGTGGTACCACAACGTCAAGGCCAATCCCGAGGTGACGGCGCAGGACGGCGACAAGGTCGTCACACTGACCGCGCGTGAAGTCAGCGGCGACGAGCGCGAGCACTGGTGGAACCTCGCCGTCGCGGCCTACCCGCCCTATGCGGAGTACCAGACCAAGACCGATCGGTTGATTCCGGTCTTCGTGCTGGAATAGCTCCTACCAGTCGGTTCCGGCGCGTGGGATCGGGTGCCTTCGCGGCCACGACTCACGCCGCCGCGAGCTTCACGACCGAGCCGAAGCCGCCGCCGTCGAACACGTAGACATTCCCGGCGCCGTCCACCGCGACGTGGCTCGGGGCGGCAAGGCCGGTGAAGGGCAGGACCGTCTGCGCGTTGGACACGGCCTCGAGTCTCACCACCTGCCGGTTTTCGGCGTCGGTGACGTAGACGTTGTCGCCATCGACCGCCGCGCCGTACGGGTCGGCGAGCCCCGTGAAGGGCAGCTCTGTCTGAGTGGTGGATCCCGCTGCCAGCTTTAGCACCCGGAATTCGTCGATGTCCTGGTCGGCGATGTAGTGGCGATTGATGACGACGACGTTGCCTGCGCCATCGACCGCAAGGCCGGAGGGGTGGTCGAGACCGGTGAAGGGCACCGCTTCTGGGGCGTCGGAACCGGGAGACAGTTTCAGCACTTGCTTGCCGTCGATGACGTAAACGGCGCCGGCGTTGTCCACTGCCACCTCAGACGGGCTGATGTCCTTGAACGGCAAGACCGTCGGCGCGTTGGACCCTGCGGCCAACTTGACTACCCTGTGGTTGCCGCCGTCGGTCACGTAGACGTTTCCCGTCGCGTCCGCGGCCACGCCGTTGGGGTACTTCAGATCCGCGAAGGGCAGCACCATCTGCGCGTTGGCCCCAGCGGCCAGCTCGAGCACCCGGTTGTTGCCGGTGTCGGCGACGTAGACGTTGCCAGCGGCGTCCGCGGCCAATCCGGACGCACCGCTAAAACCCTTGAGCGGCAACGTGGATTGCCGCGGCGATAGCGTCGGCGCGTTGGCAGGAGTCGTCGGGGCCGTCGACACTGCGAAGGGCAGGTTCGCCTTGCCGATCACGGCAAGGCTGTCGGGAACGACGACGGTCGCCGACACGCCACCCTGGCCGTCGGCCATCGACACATCGAGCGCAACCCGATACCGCAGTGTCACGGACTTGCCCTTCGGCATTTCCTGCACATTGGCGAACCCCTCGAGAAAGTCCGTGCCCGTGCCCTCTGACGCGTGGTCGGACTTGATCCAGGCGCCGGTTGCCGGGTCGAACCTGTCGACGGTGCCCCGAGCCATGCGTGCCCCACCTGGGGCACACGAGCAGTGGCCCAGCACCAGCACGACACCCACCTTCGGGTAGGACACCGCCGAGTCGTTGCACATCGTCACGTCGACCTCGACTGGCGCGCTGCCGGGCTTGACGACGCCCGAGGGGATGCCGTTCAGCGCGAGGGAGATCCTGCCTACCTCGGGCACGGAGTCGAACCTTCCGACGATCGGCATTGGCTCCGTTGCCGGGTTGAGCGCGCAGCTGCCCGCCGGGGCGACGGTCGGGGACGTGCTCGTGGACGTGTTCGGCCCCGCGGTGGGCGGACTCGTAGAGCACCCGGCGATAGTCACCGTGACCAACATGGTTCCGAGCACGAGCCTGGCGATCTTCACGGTGCTCCCCTTGAGTCCGCTTCCGACACGACGATTTCGATTCAAGATCGGAGCATAGCCAGGTCAGCACCATGTGTCGTCACAATCGTCGTGGGTGGTGTTTTCTCGCGTCGTGGTCGTTGAACGTTGCTGCGCTTCACCTTTCAGCAACTACACAGGTTGCACCGGATAAGTCGCTGCCCTTCATGGAGTCGACACTGGGTCGCCGCGCGTGCCTGCCGGACGTGGATGGCTTGGGTGAGCGCTCGTCGACGCGTGGCGTCACTGTCCTCTCAGCGCGTCGAGGATTCCCGTCCAGGCGGGTTTTCGGGTGTAGTCGACGGTAGTTGGGGTCGCCGCGCCGTAGCCGGAGAAGGTGTCGGGATAGTCGGTAATCCAGGAGCGTTTGTCGGTGAATCCCCAGAGTGTGATGCCCGAGCAGCGTGGCTGCTGCAGGCACAGTTTGGTCATGGTCTCGTAGACCTGGCGTTGGCGGTCGAGATCAGCAGGGTCTACGACGCCGTTGGCCACCGGTATGCGTACGTCGAGTTCGGTGAAGCGGATCGTGAGGCCGAGGTCGGCGAAGCGTTGCAGGTTGTCGGCCATGTCGGTGGTGGAGGGTTGCTGGTCCTTGCCGCCAAGCATGTGGGCTTGAAATCCGATTCCGTCGATCAACGGTTTGGTGGTGGGCGTGCCGTCGATGACCACCTCGACGGTGGTGTCGTGTAGGCGTTTGACCAGACTGTAGATCGCGTTGGACTTGTCGCTGTGGGTTTCGGCGCTGTGGTCGTTGTAGAACAGCAACGCCGTGGGGTCGGCGAGTCGGGCGACGCGGAAGGCATCGAAGACGTATTGGTCACCTCTGGTGGTCTCCCACCAGGTGGTGGGCTGCAAGTGGCCCATCTGGTCGAAAGCTTCGTTGACGACCGTTGCGGTGCTGGCCTTGCCCGCGTAGCGCTTCATCACCGTGGTGATGGAGTCGATCATCACCTGGTGTCGGACGGCCGGTGGCAGATCCCTGATGCCCTGCGGGACGATGTGCCATTGAGGCTGGTCGAGTGGGTCCCAGATCAGGGAGTGGATCTGAAAGTCGCGGTGGGTTTGCCCTGCCAGCTGCGCGACGGCGTCGGCCTCATCGAAGTCGAACACCCCGGGAGCGGGCTCGATGGTGTTCATCATGGTGCCGATTTCGGTTGTCAGGGAACCGAATTCCGTTACCGCGACGTCGTGATAACAGGGGTCGCCGATGGCGAAGCTGCTGCGGTAGGCGGTGCCAAACGATTTCCCGCGAGCGTGGGCCAGCTGCGTCAGCGTCGGTGCGCCGATCCCACAGTGCTGGCCCTCGGGTGCCGGCGTCGCCCGACTCGTAGGATCCGGCGGAGCTGATGGTGTACAGCCCGCCAGCGTAAGCGCCGCGGTCAGCATCCCCACCAAGACTTTACGACGCCCTGCCTTGTTCCGGTCGACGTTCATGCCCCCGCGCATTCGGACGCTCGGCTGAGGCTGCTCGGGACGGTTACCCACCTGCCACCGTGGGGGCGGCAAGGTATTCGTCGTCGGTGACGTGTGCGCCCCAGTACGCGTCGCAACGGTCATCGTCGGCCTCCTGGATCGCGGTGTGCGTCATGAAGGCAGCTGGGGCGGCTCCATGCCAGTGCCATTCACCGGGGCGCGTGATCACCGTGTCGCCGGCCCGGATGTGTTGCACCGCTGGACCTTGGACCTGCACCCGGCCTTCGCCTTCGGTCACGTGCAGGATCTGCCCGAGCGGATGTTGATGCCAGGCGGAGCGGGCTCCGGGGGTGAAGTGGACGCTGAAGGCACGCAGCCGCGACGGAGGCTCGGCGATGGCCAGTTCGTCGACGTACACGGTTCCGGTGAAGTTCTCGACGGGTGCGCGACGGCTGTCGGGGTGAGTGCGGATCACGATCACGGTCATCAGTCCTTCTTCGTAGCGGGCGATCGGGTAGACGCAACGCTAGATCCTGGAGTTCACTCCAGGTCAACCTCTGGACGCCCTGGTGCCTGGCCGGTCGCGCTGAGATGCTGGTACTTCAGGATTTTCGTGTCGATGAGTGCCGCGCAGTCAGTGAGCTGGGCCTGTTGGTGGCGGATCGTCTCGCGGTGGCGCCGCAGTACCGCAATCAGACCTGGGACGCCATCTGCCCCGGCGTCGCGGTGGCGCAGATACTCCCGCAGATCGGCTAGCGGCATCTGGGTTTCTCGCATCGTCCGAAGAAACACCAGCCAGCGCACGTCGTCGGCCTGAAATACCCGGCGCCCGGCGCTGTCTCGGGAACCTGATGCCAGCAGTCCCAAGGTCTCGTAATAGCGGATCGTGTCGATACTGAGCCCGCAACGGCGCGCAGCCTCCCCGATGTACATTCCCATCCATCGATGATGGACGCACTCATCGCGCCTTGCAGTGTCACCAGCTCAGCGCCTCGTGGTCCATGCGACGAAGCCGACGTTTGGCAGAACGCACAGGTTGTGACTCGCGCAAGGGAATCACCGTCGACCTGTGACCACGACTGCCCCGTCGTCCTACGCGGCCGTACGCTGCATCAGATGACGCGGTTTCGTGTCTTTCCGAGCGACCTTGGCGCAGAACGTGTTCGAGCCGATGGGCGGAATTCGCTGCGTGCTCCCACACGCATTGATGCCCGCAGCGTCATCCAACTGATCCGGCTCTTCGCGTCATGTGTTGTCCGTGTTCACCGGAGGTTTGTCGAGGAATCTCAGAGCGCTGTGATGTTCGTGCCCAATCCGGCGCAAGCTGAGTAGCAGCTGGCCACCTACAGCCTGTCCGACGACCATGTACTGCACGACTGCATCGCGATCCTCGGTGCGCTCAGCCTTACCCAGCCTGCTGACCTCATATGCCGCGAGAGCATCGATGAGACCGAGATACGTTGCCGCATAATCCATGTCGAACATTGCGCCTAAGTCGATCAACACTCCGAGCAGACCGGCAAGATGGTCGAGCGCCGGCGAGTCGGGACGCACATGTGTCCAGCCGGCTTGCTCTACTACTTGCCGAGCGAGCGTACGCATCTCTTCGCTCACGTCCTCCGATGTACGCGCAAGTGCGTCATAGGCCGCTCCGTACGTCTGGTGCATCGACAGCGATTCGTTCTCCACCGCGGCCACGATTTCCTTGAGGTCAGCTACCCAAGTCCTACGGCGGCGCGCACGCCGTCATGGGCTCAAAGCAGCTCGCCGCTGACCTGAATTATGCGTGGCCCACGGCTCAAATAGCAGTCATCGGCGCCGAGGGTGCCGCTCATCTACTGGTCAAGCGGTTCCCCGACCCGACCGCCCCCGAAGTGCAGAAGATCAAGGCCGACTTCATCGCGGGCTACAAGGCGAACATTGCGACGCCGTGGATCGCTGCCGAACGCGGTTACGTCGACGCCGTGATACAGCCACACCAAACCCGCCTGTTGCTACGACGGTCGCTAAAGCTGTTGCGTGACAAGCAGAATCACGGCCGCGTGCTCCGCAAGACTGGATTGATCCCCATCTGATCCACACGACCGTGCGCAGATGCGCAAGACATTTGCCGGCGTGGTGGGTCAGCGCGCCGCGTCGTCTCACCCGGAGTCGGTGATCTGTGCCCGGCTACAGTCTCCAACATCGCCTACGCGCTGGGCTTGAGTCCCTCGAGCGCGCACGAGATCACCGTCTCGACCTCAGTTGACGCCGCATCGGGGTCCTTGGCGTCGGTGATGAACAAAACCGCGTTGTAGAACATGCTGAAGAAGAGTTCGACCGTGGCTTCGATTGGGACCGGGCGAGCGTAGCCGTTGGCCACGAAGCCCTCCAAGGTCGCGCGCAGGAAGGGCAGCGTCTGCTGTTCGTTGAGTTCCCGCACGCGATCCCAACCCAAGACGCTGACCACCTGCCGTAGGAGTGCGCGCGCATCGTCGTCGGCCACGTAGCCATGCAGGAACAAGCGGATCGCGGTTCGCACCTTCGACCACGGCTCCTCGGTGCCAGCGGGCATCGCCTCGACGACCTTGGCCGTGACCGCTTCCTGGCTGGCGCGGAACAGTTCGGTGAAGATTGCCTGTTTGTCGCGGAAGTGGTGGTAGACGGCGCCTTTGCTGGCCTGTGCAAGCTCGGCAATCTCGTCGACGGAGGTGGCGTCGAAACCCTTCGACACGAACAACGACTTGGCCGAGCCGAGCACGGCTTCACACGTTTGCGCGGCGTATCTGTCGCGCCGGCTGACCTTGACGTCGCTCACCATCCCGATAATACTCAGCGACCAACGGTCGTATACCGACTATGAGTCGGTTAACGACGAAAAGTCGAACGGTGTTCTTGGGAGGCCGGGAAATGGACGATCACGCCGTGGTCCTCGGTGCGGGCATCGCCGGCCTCGTCGCCGCGACGGTGCTCGCCGAGCGGTACGGGTCGGTCACGGTCGTGGAACGAGACTGGTTGCCCGACGGCCCCATTCATCGCCGCGGAGCGCCGCAAGGGCGCCACCTACACAGCCTGCTCAGTCGCGGCTCCCAGATCATGGAGGAACTACATCCCGGATTCCTCGCCGAGCTGGCCGACGCAGGTGCGCTGGTGCTCGACGACCCCGACATGCGCCGGATCTACAGCCGGATCGGCCCCTACGTCTTCAACCGGACCGGCCAGGCCGCGGACCCGACAGCGCTGATCACCTACCAGGCCAGCCGACCATTTCTGGAGTTTCACCTTCGCCGACGGGTCGAAGCGCTGCCCAATGTCGAGTTCCTCGCCGGTCACGACGTCGGTGAACTGCTCGCCACCCGGCCGGACCGTGTCACCGGCGTCACCGTCACCGACCGCGTCTCAGGCAGCTCCGAGACGCTCGACGCCGATCTCGTCGTCGACGCCACCGGCCGAGCCACCCGCACACCGCTGTTGCTGGAACGCCTCGGCTTCCCCCGGCCCGCGGAGCAGACATTCAATGCCGACGGCATCTACCACAGCCAACAGATCGCGATTCCCGACCAGGACGATTTCGTGGAACGGGTGATCCTCGTCCTACCCGAAGGCAAGGCCCAACGTGGTGGTCTCGTGGCGTGCGAGAACGGCACCTGGACGTTGACGATCGCCGGCCGGACCGCCGGCCCAACGCATGCACCAACCGATTTCGCCGAACTGCTCACCCTGGCACAGGACTTCATTCCGCCACACATCCAGCTGGCTTTGCTGCGCGCGCAACCCCTTTCCAAGGTCGTGTCGTACCGCTACCCCGGCGGCGTGTGGCGGCGCTACGACCGTCTCACTCGCTACCCGGACGGCCTCCTGGTCCTCGGTGACGCGCTGTGCAGCCTCGACCCCATCAACGGTCAAGGCATGACGATGGCCACGTTGCACGGCATCACGCTGCGCAACCAGCTCCGTGGCGCGAATCTGGTTGACTCGCACGCGTTCTACGCTGCCGTCACTGCGATCACCAATCCCGTATGGACTTCCAACGCGCAGCAGCCGGCCGCGGGCGCCGACGCGGCCATTGCCTCGGTCCCGCAGCGCGCGGTCAGATGGTCTCGACGAAAGATCCTCGAAGCTGCAGCCGACGACATGGTCGTCACCGAACGCCTCGTGCGCATCGCCAACTTCATCGATCCTCCTAGGCGCCTGCTCGAACCAGCCTTCCTCGGCCGCGTCGCAGCACACCACCTCCGACAGGGCCTGCGGACGCAACGCAGCACCCGCACTGCCGACCACTGATTACGCCAACTCAACCGAAAAGGACACTCGTGGCCATCACCCAAGAAGAACTCATCGCCGGGATCGCCGAGATCATCGAGGAAGTGACCGGCATCGAGCCTGCTGAAGTCACCATCGAGAAATCCTTCGTAGACGACCTCGACATCGACTCGCTATCGATGGTGGAAATCGCGGTGCAGACCGAAGACAAGTACGGCGTGAAGATCCCCGACGAAGATCTGGCCAGCCTGCGAACCGTCGGCGATGTCGTCGCTTACCTACAGCAACTCGCATCTGACAACCCCGAAGCCGCTGAGGCGATCCGCGCTCAGTTCGACAAGGGAGGCGATTGATACCCGTGCCCCCAGGGGACTATCGCCCCTGCCCACTACCCCCGATGAGGACGGACAGGGGCCGCGGTGCCTGCACCGCGTCCCGAGCACCTGTGCTGTTCGCATTGGTGATGGTGAAGCTAACACCCTCCGCTGGCACTCTCTGCAGCCGATCGTCGGCGAATAAACTGACCTCGTGACCAACCGAGAATTTGAGATGACACGGCAACGGCGCCGGCGCACCGTCGGATACGTCATCCTGATCGCAACCCCGATTCTGCTGGCGCTCGCCCTGCGCTCCTTCGGCATGGACTGGATTGTCGCGGTAGGTCTCGCACTGCTCTGCGACGCGGTGGCGCTGGTTCGCATCAGGCTGAAATGGGGATCGTGGCCGTGGCAGCGCGTTGGCTGAATACCTCGTTGATCCGCTGCACACCCCTCGAGCACACGTCGTTGAAATCTCTGCGCCTCAGATCCGTTTCTTGCGCACACAATTGGGGCATGGACGAGTGCTGGTGAGTGGTGGCTAACGACCAGGCCCACTGACGAACAGACGACCAACAGCGTCTTCTCTTCGAATGATTGCGGCGCAAGGTCAAGTTGGGTTCGTGGGGCACCTCATCGACGGCGGACGGCAAGTCACGACTGGGAACGACGATTCCACAGGTGTCATCGCATGTTAGCTCCAGTTGAATTGCGAGCAGCTGTTCTGGAATTGGACAAGTGCACCTCGACCGCGGAGCCTCATCTCGACAACTCGGCCCGAAGGACCCACGGCTCGACCCCCTTGATCTCAACGCCCACCGACGTTGTGCGTCCCCTCATGGATCCAATCGCGCAGGCCCGCAACGCCTCCCAACCGGCGCCAACGCCGTGCGTGCATCTCGATCGACGAGCCACGATCCTGACCAGTCGGTCCCTTTCCCCCTCATCCACGAGGCCCAGTCAACGCTGCGGCCATCCCGTCCAGCAACCGATTTTTCGCTCGGACCGTTTGTCCCACGGGTGGGACGCTCCAATGTGGTTGAGCTGGCGGCGCAACCGACGCCCGCACCCGCGACGTCGTCGACCAGGTGAGCGCGCCCAGGGTCGAGCGTGTCGTGGTCGACGCCTGTCAATCTGACGTGTGTGGGTCGGCACGCCGCACGGTTATTCGTGTCGGAGTGGAACGCGAATCCACTTCGGCACGCATCCGTTGCAAGGCAACGGGATTGGTGAAGGCGATCTCGGCGCGCTCGCGAGGGGCTTGCCGGCGACCGAGATTGCTTTCCGAGGGCCAGCCAGGGTCGACTGTCTGCGAGGCCACCTGCCGTTCATGGGTGCCACATGCCTTGCGAGCTACCCTTGGTTGTCAGGCTGGCTGGACGGGTCGAGTGACAGGACTTGGCGCAGCCATCGAATCTGCTCGGCGACTGCCCATTGAGCTTGCGGCGTATTCAGCCGTAGGGCGTAGACATGTTCTGCGCCTTGCTGTTCGAGGTAGGTCACTGGCACTCCCTTGCTGCGCAGAGCAGTGCGGAGTCGGCGGACATCGTGAAGGAAGAAGTCGTCGGTGCCGACATTGAGGTGCACCGGCGGTAGCCCTGCGAGCGAGGCGTTGATCGGTGAGAGTGTCGGATCGCTGAACGGAATCCCGTTGGCGTACAGCTCGAATGCCCACCAGAATTTGTCGTCACGCTCGATGCCCGCGGCGTCGATCGCCGCGACCGTATCGGGGTGTGCCAATTCCATGTCAACCAGCGGCGAGATCAGGAGCAGCCCAGCTGGTAGAGGACCACCGGTGTCGCGTAGCTTCTGTACCGCGGCCAAGGCGATGTTCCCGCCGGCGCTGTCACCAGCGAGCACCCAACGCCCCTCGGGTAATTCACCATCGGCGTGCAACGCACGAACGGCAGCGATGACGTCTTCGAGTGCAGCCGGATGCGGGTTTCGGGGCGGTCGGCGGTACAGCAGCATCCCCGCGGCCAAACCCGTCTGGCGGTGGACCCTGACGAGCCACTTCCATTGCACCGATACCGGACCGGCCAGGAAGGCTCCGCCGTGGAGATACAGAATCACTGGATGGCCCCGGCGCTTGGCCAGCCAGGTGATGCGCACACCGCTGATCGTCTGCTCCGTCACCGGAATGCCTGCCGCCATCCTTCGTGCGGGGCGACTCCGCCGCGAGGCTCTCAGCACGTGGGGGCGCACCCGCAGCGGTAGTTGGTTCACCGCGGCAATCCCCAGCTTCTCGACGATCTGCATGGTTCTGCTCTTCGGCGCGACGTTCGCTGCCGGGATGCCACTGCCGTCGACCGGCATGGTGAGGCCTACAGACCTGGGGTGGCGAACACGAACAGCGCCATGAAGGCGAGGTTGATGAAGAACGCAGCCTCGACCAGTCCGACGGTGATCAGGAAGGGCACGAACATGCGTTGCTGTGCCTCAGGCTGGCGTGCGACGCCCGCGACCAATTGCGAACCGGCCATGCCGTCGCCGATGCCAGCTCCGATCGCACCGCCGGCCATCATCACACCACCGCCGAGCAGCCCTCCTGCGGTAATGATCGCCCTGACGATTTCCGGATCGGCGGCCATGGGTTCCTCCTAGTTGGTGGATTGGTGAAGCAGCTTTTCGACAGTGGCGACCACGCGTGCGGCGCCGTCGTCATCTGTGACGCGAGCCCTGAGTCGTTCAGTGCGGTCGCGAGTTTGGCGGTCGGTCACCGCAGCGGTAATGGCACCGGCGAGTCGCTGGGCGGTCAGTGCTCGTTGGGGGATCGTCGCGGCACTGGCACCCAGTGCGTGCACGCGTCGTGCCCAGAAGCGTTGATCACCAACGGGTCCGGGCAGGGCGATGGTTGGGGTGCCCGCGCGTAGTGCGGCGGCGGTCGTCCCAGCCCCGCAGTGATGGGCAACGGCGGCCATCCGGGGGAACAACCAATCGTGCGGCGTGTCGCCGATGTTGAGGATGTCATCGCCGGCGACGTCGAGGCCAGCCCACCCGGTCTGCACGACGGCCCGCGTACCGGCTAGCCGCGCGGCGCGGGCAATGACGTCGGAGAGTTGCTCGGCGCGGGATGCGGTTACCACGGTGCTACCCAGGCCGATGAACACCGGCGGTGGCCCAGCAGCCAGGAAGTCTGCCAGCACCGGTGGTGGCTGCCACGCCGGATCCGGTGCGGGCCACCAGTACCCCACTACCTGTAGGCCGGGTCGCCAATCCGCCGGCCGCGGCGCGATGGTGGGCGAATAGCCATGCAGGATGGGCCAGTTCGCCTGCGTCCGCTGGCGTCGTAGCGTTCGCGCGGAGATTGTGGGTAGTGCCAGGTCGCGGCGAAAGCCGGCGACGACCCCGCTGTAGAGGCGGTCGATCATCCACGCGGCGGAATCGGCGGCCAATCGATTACCCGCTGCACCGAGCGATCGGACGCCGAGTAGGGAGGGCGGATGGTCCGCTGTGGCCGACAGCGGTTGCAGTCGCACTCCCATGGAAGGGATCCCTCTTGCTTCGGCGAGGGGGTGCCCGGCGAGCTCGGACAGCGGTGACAGCAGCAGGATGTCGGCGGGCACGTCGTTGAATGCATCCAAGATCAACTGGCCCGCTTCGCGCACGCCCCGAGGGGTGAATATCGCCGCGAGGGTGTCCTTCGACGTGGCGTCGGCGTGGTCGGCGCCGGGAGTGAAGTCCGCGGGCAGTTCAAGAAATTCCAATCCGCGCCCGGTGATCAGGTCGGCGAATGGCGTGTACGCCGCCATGACGACCCGGTGGCCGGCCCGCTGCAAGGCGACCCCGACGCCGGTCAGTGGCTCAACGTCGCCGCGGCTTCCGACTGCGGCGACGGCAACGGTACTCACGGTGCGCTGCCCACGATGCGGCCGAAGATCTCGACGAGGTCTTCGCCGTAACCCCTTGCGTCGTAGTCGGGTTCACGCATGACCTTCTCGACCACGGAGTTGATGGCGCCGCGCAGCGCCATTGCCGTCGACTCCAGCGGAAAGTCGCCGAATTCGCCGTCGCGCTGGCCGGCGGCGAGGATCGATGTCGGATCGAGTCGGGCCAACTGCTCGGTGATCTCGGGACTGAGGCCGAGCTCATCGAATCGCCGCCCGTCGCTGGGCTGGAAACCCGTTGCCGTGGACGTCAGTGCCAATAGCGCGGACCGATGGGTGGCGAAATATCCGATGCTGGAACGGATGTAGGCGTTGAGCTTGCCTGCCGCCGTTGCCTCGGCGTCGAGCGCCGGAACCAGTCCCGCAAGCATCATTCGGTACATGTGCTCGACGATCGCGTCGACGAGATTGTCCTTGTTGCCGAAGTGGTAGAGCACGGCGCTCATCGCGATGCCGACGCGGTCGGCGATCTTGCGGATCGAGGCCTGTTGGTAGCCCACTTCGGCGATGACTTCGATCGCGCAGGCGACGATCTGGGCCTTGCGAGCTGTCCGTGTAAACGACTCTGGTCGATCGTCTTTGGTTCGCACGACCCGACGATAGATCGAATGAACCGGAATTAGTAGTACTGATCTAAAGTTAGATCAGCCGATCAGACGACGACGCCCGTCGCCATCATCTCTCGCTACATCCCCGCACCGTGCGGCCACGCTCGATGATCGACAACGGTCGATGCCGGATCCCCCCGGGCATTAGCGTTGAAGCATGAACTGGGAGTTCGAGGCCGACGTGTTCCAGTGGCGAGGCCCTGCACCGTACTTCTTCGTTGCCACCCCGGCGCACGTCGATGAGTTCCTGCGCGCACACCACGGCGAGTTGACCTACGGCTGGGGAGTCATCCCCGCGCAGGTGCGCATCGGCGACACCGAGGTCACGACATCGTTGATCCCCAAGGACGGCGTCTATTTGGTCCCGCTGAAGGTCGCGCTCCGTCGCCCGGAGGGTATCGACGACGGTGATCGCGTACGGATACGGCTGCACGTCGGAAAGCAGGATGTCGCCGGTCGATGCGAGGATGCGGCGATGACCACTTTCGTCATCGATGCACCAGTGGCCATCGAACTCGCGACCGGCAGCGCCATCATTCCACCGCAGCACAGCCTGACCGCGCCCACGCTGCTGCGGTCGCAGGTGCTGGCGCTGGTGTACGAATCGGTGCGCCGTGGTGAGATCGACGAGCGCGCCGGCCGCAAGATTCTCGACGACATCCGCGGACTGCGGATCCGGTTTCTTGGCGACCGATCACTCGAGGACCACGCGTGGCGACTGGCCGTCAAGCTGAACTGGCCAGACGTCCACCAGGTCGAGTACGTCGCACTGACCCAACTGCAGGCCGATGCCCTGGTTACCAAGGACGATGAACTCGTCGCCGCTGCAAGGACATTCGTCAAGATCGCGTCCACCGCCGACATCCTGCGTCCGTAGTAGAACGATGGAGCGCGCTCGCCCGGTCCGTCGGGCAATCCGGGCGGCCCGCGGTTCGGACTTGGCATGATGAAATCGGCGTCGTCAGCGATGCGACCGGTCGGCTTCGCGCCGTGGTCTCGGATAGGCCGCAGGCAGTTTCGATGAGTGCTTGGCGGTTGCGGCCGAGTACGTCTTCGATGATCGACCGCTCGGTGCCGTTGAGCGCGGAGCTTGCTGACGGTTCACTATTGGGTTCGGGTTAGGCTCACCCGATTACGAACCACAGCGACGACGAGTCTGTCGAACTCACAGAGGACGAGCGGCTGCTTCTGGTGTCAGGATTGATGAAATTCGGCGGGCCGGCAAAGGGTGCCTCGTTGGTCGCCCCTCTGGTGGGCGCAGCGTCAATTCACGAATTCTTCCAGTTGACGGACCGGCTTCAGGCCGCAATCCGCGATGGCGAACCATTGTCGAATCTGGACTGGGCGCGTGCGTTGGCCATCACGGAAATATCTTGGGCAAGTGATCTTCTCGGAGCCGGATCAGAGTTCGGCACGAACATGCGCGACGAAAGAGCGTTGGCGGCCTTGAGATCGCTGCAGCGGAAGCTGGTCACCGGCGAACGCATCCAGCTACTGATCGACAATGCCAACACGACCGCAAGCGACTGAGTTGGTTCCGGGCTAACACATCGGATGGTTCCCACTCGCAGCTGGCCCCCTCCTGGCCAAGGCCCTGCCGGACTACCACCATCGGCACCGATCGCTTACCCGACTTCGGCAGGTCCGGAGCTGGCGAATGGCAGTCGTCAATGAAATTCGACCGCCCCGCAGAGACGGACCACGCGATGACGAGCAGCGACGCGGTCGACGTCGAACTCGCCCCCGATGACGAACGACCACTGTTCCTCTCGGGTGCGATGGAGTACGGCGGCCCGGCGGAGGGCGCACCCATACTTGCCCCATGGTCGGGGCAGCATCGGTCGAGGAATTCAATCAGCTGACGGATCGTGTGTATATGGCGATACGTAACGACGCACCGATGCTCCTCTGGACTGGTTACGCGCCATAGTGCTTAACGTAATCCGTTGGGCGAGAGACGTACTCGATGCGGCATCCGAGTTCTCGCCCAACATGAGCGACGATCGGGCGCTCGCCCGGGCGATACCGCGCTTCCGCAGTGGTCAGATCTCTCCGTTCGAGCGCATCGTCGATCGGTACACGTCTGCCCCAAATAGCGCACTAGTTAGACTGGTCCGACTAGTTACACTTTGGGCATGTCGAGCGAAAATGCTGACGTCGTCACCAGCACGCACGCAAAGGCGCATCTGAATGCCTTGTTGGCCGACGTGAAGCGCACGGGCCGTGTGATCACCATTACCAGCCACGGCAAAGCGGTCGCGAAGTTGTCCCCAATTGCCGATCCCCCGCGGCGGACGTTTGGATTCATGCCCGACCTACCCGACATCGGGCCCAACTTCGACGAACCCTTGACGGATGACGAACTCGCCGCCTGGGAATGGGACTTATGACGGCTCCGGAAAACGACTGATCCTTCCTCGATACCCACTGGCTGCTCAAGGACCCCGGTCAGATCCGTGCGCAGGCGCTACGCCAACTCCGCGAACGCAGCAACGCTCTGCGGGTTTCCGCCGTGTCGTCCTGGGAGATCGCGATCAAGACGAAGAACGGCCGTGACGACGGGCGCGAGTTGCCATCGGCTTGGCCTGCGATGCTGTCGATGCTCGGCGCCGACGAACTGCCGATCTGTTCCGCCGACGCGAGCGCCGCTGGAGGCCTCGATTGGCAACATCGCGGCCCGTTCGATCGCATGCTCGTCGCGCAATCGCAGAACTACGGATTCGTTCTCGCGACGCACGACGGCACGATCGCCGTTAGCTTTTCGACCACGACCCTGGTGGTGTGAATGATTCCCCAGACTCGTCCGAAAAGACGACTGGTAGAACCACTCTCGGTTAGCAGCGGTCACTATAAGCGGCGGGGATTGGGTCGCTCAGTCACCGCGGGCGACCTGGTCCGCTGTATCCGATCTCGTAGCTGTCCCCCAGAGTCCATGTCTTGTGTCGTATCGGCGGACGGGTTTGGTTACTGGGCCCCAGTGTGGTGAATGGATTGCTTCCGGCGTGAACGCCTTCATGTCGGGATCGGTCGTGCGCACCAAATAATTGGGCATCGTGAACTCGCACCTGGGTGAATGCGCCCGCAGGTTCGTCAACTTCGCTCTGCCCCAGGGCGTTCGGCTAACCACCCTCCGATGGGACTACCCCGGCCGCGAGCGACCGTCGCGGTAACGGGCTACGGGCAGGATTCCGAATCGATCTTCACCACACCGAAATCCACCTTCGAGGTCGACGTGAAGGACTCTCCCGGGGCCGGCGTCGACGAACACACTTGCCAATTTCTATCCATGACCTGCATTCGACCTTGCCCGGTGAGGTCGGTGGAAGTACTGAAGAATGCCGGATTGCCGGTGAGCGCCTGTATCGCGTCTTGGGCCGTCTGCAGATTCCCGCCGCGGAGGTCTGGCATCACCCACGACTTCGCCGACGCGGACGCGGACGGGGCCTCGCTCGAAGACGTGTCGTGCACCGTCACCGTGGCGGGGGCCGGTCCGGTTGCACTCCCGCATCCGGTCAGTGTGATGGCACTCACCGCAGCGAGGATTCCGACGGGGCCGACAGTGGCTTTGACAGATCTGTTCATGAGTGTCCTATCTACATCTACGTGACCGGTGCGACGTCGATGTGCAAACGGGTCCGGTTAGTCACCCGCCTCGATGGCCGCAACCTTCTCTGCCGCCTCAGCCCCGCAGATCTTCTGAAGATCGACAGGGCCGCTCTCCACCAGATCCTCGACGCGACGCTTGAGGTCGCCGGAGGTGAGGTGCGCGTAGAGGTCAGTGCCAGGACACGACGTGGCGGCGAAGTCCTTGTGGCCGGCCAGCGTGTAGGTCGGAATATTGAATTGTTGTGCGCTCCAAGCGAATGCGAGGGCGGCTCCGTGCAACTGGGCTTCGGTCACCGCCTCCTTGTCGAAGTCACCCTCGCAGAGCACCAGGAAGTGGCCGGTGGGGTCGTATTCGGTTGCCGTGTCGCCGACCAACTGTGGGGACCGCAACTCGTAGATGTTCCCGTTGCGGTCGACGCTGACGTGGTAGGCGATGTCGATCCATCCGCGCTCACCCTGGTGCAGCCGTTGATGCTGACGAAGCCGCCCGGGAGCATTGCGATTGTCGCCGAGGACGGCACCCGTGTGATGCAGCGTCATCCGGTTGAGTGCGTGGGTGACACCGCCGGGAAGCGCGGGCTTGGCTCCCCAGGAGTCCCGGCACAACATCACGCCGGACGCGAACGCCGCCGCAGTAGGCTGCGGCGGTGGTGGGGGCGCCGGAACGCGGTTGACAGTCTCTACCACGCTTTCGGTCGGGCTTGGCGACGCGGTAGCCGACGGCGGGGCCCCGGCCGACTTCCCGCCGAACCACCGCGAAGACAAGGTCGCCACTGCCGCACCGAGACCGCCGGCGCCGGTCAGCAAAAGCAGCCTTCGCCGGCTGAAGGGCCCCCGCGAGTCGTCAGGGGGCCCGGGCGCAGGCGCATTCATGGCGGTCAGCTTACGGAACGGCAGGCATGGCTTACGTGGCATTGCAGCAAACGCTCGATGCATGCGCGCGTTCCACATGCCTGTCATCCCCAGGTTTTGTACGATGCGCCCATGCCCTTAGCCGATGGGGCGGAGTTTGCGGGTTACACCATCGAGCGCTTGTTGGGCACCGGGGGGATGGGCGAGGTTTACCTCGTGCAGCACCCTCGGTTGCGCCGCCGGGAGGCCTTGAAGATCCTCCCTGCAAGCGTGAGTGCCGACCCAAAATCCCGCCAGCGATTCGATCGTGAGGCCGACGTTGCCGCCTCCCTCTGGCATCCCCACATCGTCGCGGTCCACGAAAGTGGCGAACATGACGGGCAGCTCTGGATCACAATGGATTTCGTTGACGGTACCGACGCCGCAAGGCTGATCGTGGAGCGGTATCCGGCGGGAATGCCCGCACATGGCGCGTTCGAAATCGCCACGGCCATCGCCGACGCTCTCGACTATGCGCATGAACGCAATGTGCTGCACCGCGACGTGAAACCGGCCAACATCCTGCTGACCAATCCGCGCAACGGGGCTCGCCGGATCCTGTTGGCGGATTTCGGAATCGCTCGCGCGCTCGATGACACCGCCAACCTGACGGCCACGAACATGGTGCTCGGATCGGTCGCCTATTCAGCGCCAGAGCAGTTGTCGGGCAAGGTATTGGATGGCCGAACCGATCAGTACGCGTTGGCAGCAACGGTCTTTCACTTGCTCACCGGCGCACCTCCGTTCGGCAATTCCAGTGCAACCGCGATCGCCGGTCACCTGTCCAGGCAACTGCCCCAAGTGCGAAGTATCCGAGCCGATCTCGGCGACGGGATCGATGAAGTCCTCGGCATTGCGATGAGCAAGGAGCCGGGGCAACGGTTCAACACCTGCCGTGAGTTCGCCGCCGCCCTTGCGCAAACCGGCGCTCCGACAAGCGGATACGCAACAGCCACGCAGTTCGCTACGCCGACGAACCCTGCTCAGGTTCCGCCGACTCCCGCCCCCTTCCCAACTGTCGCCGCTCCATGGACGACTCCTCCGGCCTCTCCATCGAACCAAGTGACAGTCTCTCGCCGTGGCGCGATGATCGCCGGCGGCGTAGGGGCTCTGCTGGCGGTGGGCCTGGTCGCGTTTATCGGTGCGCGGCTAGGGCAGTCGGGCCCGGAGTCGCCGACGGCGTCGTCGACACGGTCATCGCTCATCCCCGTCGAGCCAACGGGTGAAACGACGCGAGACCGAGAAACGGTGACCGCGCCTCCCGTGACCATCACCCAGCCCGGGCAGCCGCCTCCAACGCGTACGCCATCGGGTCCTCCACCGGGCGATCTGGGGTTGGCGACGCCGATGAGCAAACCGGTCTGCAACGGCCAAGGAATCGTCGTTTTGGGAAACGTCACCACACCCGGTCAGTACGCCTCCGGAATCCAGCGGCTCTTGAACCTGTTCCCCGGCGCTTCCTATCTCCGCACCGATCAAAGCTGCCCCTCTCTGCGCCAGAGAAGCGACGAAGGCAACCCGATCTATACCGTGTTCCGCCCCGCCGGCACGACGCAGGGTTCAATCTGTGCAGCGGTGCGATCGGCGGGCGGGGACGCCTACGGGAAGTGGCTCGACACGAAGACCGACCCCAACTTCCTCATGCGGTGTTGACGAGCACCGATCAGCCAAGACCGATACGGGTGGACCTCTGTGACCAGTGATCCGGCGAATACTAGCTACCGGGTTGCCCAGGGAAAAGGTGGTGCAGTCGGCACCATCGCCGTCGAGGATCTTGCCAACGAAGCTGTGTCGTGGGGAATGTCGAAGCGCCGCGCGACCGCCGTCGTGACGTCCTGCACGAGCAACGTGCACGACGTCATCGACACCGTTGACCTGCCACCCCGCGCCGAAGCGGTCAGGACCAATCTGGAAGACATGTGGGTTCGACGTGCCTGGTCGGTCTCTGACGCGGTCTAGAACGGTGCGACGGCGGTAGGGTGAGCGCCGTGACGGACGCGTCCCACGCAGTGGAGTTGACTTCGCGCATCCTCGCCGAGCACGGACCTTTGGACGAGGATGACGTCGTCGCACGGTTACGAGCCCACGGGATGGCAGACCCCGAGGCGGCGGCGGACCAGGCGCTCGACGAAATGAGTTGTCCCGCAGCACAGTTGGTCGATGACCGCTGGGTGTGGCTACCGGCAGTCCTATCCGGCCGAGTGTTCACGCACCGCGTCGACGCCTACGAGGTGGCGCATGACCTGCTCACGGCGACCCCGGACCTCAGTGCGATCGCCGAACTATGCCACCACGAGCAGTACCAGCGGCTCGCCGACGGTTCACCGGTGATCATCGTGCTAAACGATTACGACGACGACGTGCTGGACCAACGCGACATCCCGCCGGAGGCCGTCGACGAGGGCGGAGCGCTGCTGTTGGCGCCCGGCACGTTGAGCGCGATGGGCGTGGCCGATGGGGACCTGGTCGGCGTGCGGTTGACCGATTCGGGTTTGGTCGTCGAGCGAGTCACAGCGGTGAGGCCAAGTGCCGACCTAGGTGACAGGCTGGCAGCGACGCTGGCTGCAGACGAGCCGACGTTCCTGGACGCGGCCGTCTTGACCGTGTGCGTGGACGACCCAGCCGCATTCACCGAACCAGCGCCTCCGCTGGGCGACATCATCGCCGACCGTGGGCTCGTGCGGCACCTCGACTCCGTGGCACCACACGGATTCGATTTCGAGGCATGGCGTTTCGAGCGACGCTGCGATCGGTTGGTGCTGCGGTACGGCATCGGCCAAGACGATGCGCTCGCACTGCACACCCTCGTGACGATTTACGAGAACATGGCAATGCTGCTCGCCCTCTCTCCGGAAATCGTTGAGGAACAAGATGATTCACCGCAGCCAGCAGGCGACGGGTACCAAGAACTAGTGGCCGCATTCGGGTCGGCGTTGCGAGATCCACACCTGGCCGAGGCATTCAAGAGTGAGACGGTGGACAGTGGCGGCCATGCCGCTGCACTGGGCCTTTTCGCCGAGACGCTGGAACCACAAGTACCCCGCAGCGCGCGTGTGGCTTATCGCTGGCTTCGCGCGGTCGCACTGGAACACATGGGCGACGTCGAGGACGCCGAGCGTGAATACTTGGCGGCCGAATCGATGGACACCGAATGGCCGTCGGTGCTACTCGACCTGGCCCGGTTTGCCTCGGACCGAGGCGATGCCGAGCGCGGTTTGGCATTGCTGCGCCGCGCAGGCGCGCCTCCCGACGATCCGCTGGCGCAAGTACTGGCGCAGTACCGATCCGCGCCGCGAACCGACGTCGGCCGCAATGACGCGTGTTGGTGTGGTTCGGGCCGCAAGTACAAGAAGTGCCATCTTGGCCATGAGGAGATGTCCCTCGACGAACGGGCGAGATGGCTGTATATCAAGGCGTCCCAACAGGTTCTGGCGATGCCGTGGAGCGAGCTCACGGACGAGGTCGCCGAGGAACGGGCGGCACACGCCATGAGCGAAGAAGAAGCCGAAGCGCTATGGAGTGATCCGCTGGTCATCGACGCGGTGCTGTTCGAGGGCGGCGCGTTCGAGGAGTGGTTAGCCCGCCGCGGGGTGTTGTTGCCCGCCGACGAGCGGCTGCTGGCCGAGCAGTGGCTTTTGGTCGAGCGGTCCGTGTTCGAAGTAGAGCAGGTGAGTTGGAGGCGATCGATCACCTTGCGGGACGTACGCACCGGTGACGTTCACGAGGTTCGCGAACGGATGGCGAGTGCCAAGCTCGAGCCGGGTCAGTTGATCTGCGCGCGCGTGGTGCCAGCCGGTGAGACCTACCAGATCTTCGGTGGGCTGGAACCCGTTGCGCTGCAACACCGTGACAGCTTGATCGAGCTGCTGGACTCCGAACCCGATCCAGTGGAGCTGGTGGCGTTCCTCAGTAGGCGCTTCGCTCCCCCGACGTTGGTCAACACCGAAGGCGACCCTCTGATGATCTGCGAGGCGACCGTACGGGTCGGCGCGTCGACGGCGATCAAGGCCGCGTTCGACGACGTCTTCGACCGCGCTGACGGAGAGGCGTCTCAGTGGTTCGAACACGTCACCACCCACGGCATGAACCGCATCAGTGCCACCTTGGCGCTCGACGGCAACACGCTCACGATTCAGACGAACAGCGAGCGGCGCATGGACCGCGTCCTCGCGACGGTGCGCCGCCTCGACCCGTCGATGACGTTGGTGAGCGACGAGCGTTTCCCGCCAAGCGACATCGACGACTTCGTTCGCCAGGCGCCGTCGACCGCCGCAGGCGCGCTCGATCCGAACGATCCGGAGTTCGCCGCGGCCCTCGACGGGTTCATCCGCCAATACGAGACGGCGTGGCTCGACGAATCCATCCCCGCACTCGACGGTTACACGCCGCGGCAGGCTGCCGACGATCCCACCCGGCGGGCCGACCTGATCAAACTGTTGGACAGCTTCCCCACTGTCGTCGAAGGTGGCACCGGCATGGACAAGAACCGACTGCGGGCCGCGCTGGGCCTGTCCTAGCGCGCATTGGCTCAGCGCTGACATCGATGGGATGGCGTGATGATCAAGCCCCTCTTCTGCTTGAGGCGATTGCCATCGCTCCGGATTGCAGCTCCGACAGGCGATGGGCCGTGTTGCGCTCGCGCACCCTCGGAAGGCCGACGTGGAGGCACGATCCTCCCCGATGGTTTAGGAGCTGGATGGCCATAGTCAATCCGTTTCCAGTAGAAGCGATCCACGCATTCCTCGCCGAGGCGCAAGTCGGGAATCGCTTCCTCTTCGCGCTCACCAATGCGCAGCGGGCCTTGATCATGGCAAGCGACGCCGTCGGTGGACTGACTGCCGACGATCGCGGAGTCGTCGACCCGACATTGAAGTCGTGCTGGGCCGTGGCGGCAAGGACGTCCAATCAGGACTTGCGCGAATACGTTGAGCGCCTCTACGACCGGATGCCGCCCGACTGGGAGGACGAATACTCGTCCTACAACGCGGCGGTCAACGACGCGCTGGCCGCGTTGGTCTATGCCATCGAATCCCTCGCGGGCGACGACACCGCAGACTCCGCATACAACGCAGCGAACTCCATGTTCGAACTTGCCGACCACCTGTTGCAACGCCACCGAACTGACGGCGAATACGCGAACGACCTTGCGGCAGCAGCGGTCACCGCACTCGCCGCCCGTGCGGTCGTCGTCGACTTAGAGCAACTTCCGCTGGGCGCTGGTGCCGAGGACCTTCGGCTGCGAGCGATCGACGAGGGGCACCGGATCGCTGCGGTGGCGCCGTGAACACAATTCTCGTGAAAGTCCATCGAGCACACGTCGTTGAAATGCCTGCGCCTCAGATCCGTTACTTGCGAACACAATTGGGGCAGGGACGACTTCGAGGTCGCGAACGACCTGCTCACGGCGAGCTCGGACCTGAGTGCGATCGCCGAACTGTACAGCGCTGACCAGACGCACGTCAGACCGCTTCAACCGACGTTGTCACGAGAGAACCTTGATCTTGGTTCGGCTGAAGCTTCGGCTGTTGTTGACTTGGAACCCATTGGTATCCACGCTGGAGTCAGCCCGAATGAAGGCGGCGAGGAAATACGAGCCTGCGGGCACGCCTGAAGGCACTGTGAGAGTGCGTGCGGTGGACGGCGGATCGAAGAATTCGAAGCGGTTGAGCTCCGGGTAGGTCGTCGTCCCTAGGTAGAAGTTCGAGCCGTTGAAGTTGCGGACCGTCGTCAGATACCACTCCACGGAAACGGTGCCGAACCGCTGAGTTCCGGCATTCTCCAGGTGATAGTTCGTCACCGTGAAGCTGGAACCCCTACGTACGCTTGCCGGGAAATCCGCCTGAACCCAATTCTGGTAGCCGGTGGAGCGAAACAGGTAGATCCCGAGGTCGGCGGTCTGGACTACCCGCGCCGGATAAATCTGACGGACTCCCTCAGCGTCATCCATGAAGGGAACAGGAAATGGCCGGTATTCATCAGGCGGATAATTCATGAGCGAGAGGCCGCCGAAGTTGTGATCGAGGCCCAACATATGGCCCAGTTCGTGCGTCATCGTGCGTCGAAATGACCGGGCACCAGATCCGTTGTACACCCATTCGTCGTCGAGCGTCCAAGCCTGAGCTGGGTTCAAAGCCATGTCAGCCTCAACGATAGTCCGCCCGTTGAAACGTTGAAACGTGATGGCCCAGGGGTTCCCGAGCGCCTCCCAGGTCGAACCGAACTGGCTCTTCATCGTGGCCGAATCGGGCCAGCCAGCCAAGTCGAAAACACCGTCGCCATACCTCCAATTGCTTGTCGGAGTGGTGCGGACCCGGAAGACGTCCGACGCATAATGATTCCAACTCGACATCGAGATCTGGTCCTCAGGAGACCAGGGTGTGAACGTGGATGGAAAGTTGTTGACGACGATGGGCAGGTTGGCCGCGCCATCCTGTACGAACCCTGGACTCTTATCCGACGGCAAGGCCTCACCGTCTCCAACGGCCTGCTCATTGGGTCTTTCTGGGCGCTCGGGTTCCGCCATGGGCGTTGGGGTGAACGGGGCCTGCGACTCAGTCTGGTCGGTTTGGCGGTGGGGCTCCGTAGCGACGGGGAGACTGAACGTTTCTAAGACACGTGGGTCGTCACGGTCTACCTGGGGGCGCTCAGGCGGCGAAGTCTGCTTGATTCTCGGCAATTCTGTTCGCAACCTGGCGACGAATGCCTCAAGCGGCACACCATCCTCCAGCCCCCTTTCCGCTCCCGTTGATCGAACGAGGCCTGTATCGCCCGCGAGAACTACGGGAAGTCCAGTGGCATCGAAAACCCGCAAGGTATTCGTTCCCGAGTCGGTGGCGACGCGGAGCAGCCCCTGGCTCGCACCGACGAGCGGGATCCCACTGATCTCGGCCCAGTTTGGGCGCAACATGAGGACATACCGTTCTCCGACGACCAGCATTGGCATTCCGCCGATGGCCTGCGTTTCCTCGCCAATTGTCCCGCCGCGAAACGTCAATTGAACCGCCGTCCCATTCCCAATGGTCGGCTCGGCAAGAAGAGGGTCCTCAACATTGAAGGTGTAATCGGTAAAGATAAAACGTCTGGCATCGTCCCCGTAGCGCGGTTCTTGCGTCGTTACGGTTCCCACCAAGATGGTGGTGGCCTCACGCACCGTCTCTTCGAGCGTTCGCAGGTCAGTTTCCATTATTTTGTTCCCCCGCCGTATTTGGTTGCTGCTGCTATGACGGTGTCACGGGGGAGCGAACGCCGGTTAAGTAGTGCACTACCTCACTTACGTCCTCGGTCGCCATGGCTCACTTTGTCGACGTATTCGTTGCGATACTTGCCGGCATGCCGAAGAGGATTGTCAGCGGAGGGACGGGCATCGAGGATCAAAGCTTCAGCCGTCCCATAGGTACGTGGGTGGGTGCGGGCCTGTCGCTAGCGGTCGTCGGCAACGGCACCCAATCGGGACTGTTGACCGTCTGCGCCGTGGTGCTCCTTGCTCCGATGGTCTACCTGCTCGCCACGTTGAAACATCATGCGCCGCAGGCTCGAACCACCTCGGACTTCGTGGGCGCCGTCCTTGGCGAGCGCTTCGGCGTGTTCACCGGCACGGTTCAGCTGGGCGCCTACCTGTTCTTGGCGGTCAAGTTCGCCTTGGCATCCGGCATCGCAACGGTGGGGATCGTCAGCGCACTCGTCGACGGTACGAGCCGATTTTCAGTCGGATTCTTCGTCGTCGCCGCAATCGCCGTTTCAGTGGTCGCAGGCATTCTCGTCTACCAGATGTCGGTCCGCGGGATTGCCTGGCTCATAGCGATTTTGGCGGCAGTGGGAATGCTGGTGTTGTTCTACGCATCGGTTGCGGTCGTGGCGCTCATCGCGAGTGGGCATGAGCCGCACCAGGAAATCGCGACTCTCGCGCCGCTGCGGCCGCGTCCCGAGCTCGCCGACGTCGTCCTCGCGATCGGGCTGATCGTCGGCTTCGAGGTCGTGACGACGATCAATCGCGAGGTGCGCTCCGTCGGCCGGTCAATGGTCGCCGCGCTAGCAGTGGTCGCGGGCTGTGCGCTCATCGTCACGGTGGCGATGTCGCCACACCTCCTTGGAGCCAAGGGCGCGCCCGACATGGAGTTCCCTTGGCTAGCAACTGCGTATCTCGGCCCATCGAGCGCGATTTGGTTACTCATCGGAAATGTCAGCCTGTGCTTCGCAGGGCTAGTGATGCTGATCTTCGCGGCGTCTCGAGTGACGAGGCGATGGACCGAGCAACTCACGCTCAACATCCCGAACGGTGCGCAGCTGGCCGGTGTCGTCGCAGTAGTCGCGGCGCTGCTCCTCGCAGAACTGGTCAGGTCCGGCAGCGTCTCCGTCGTGGGTGGTGCAGGAGTGCTGTTGGTGTTGGCCATGTACGCGTCCGCCGCGTACGCCTGCACGCGAATACCGGCCTCCGGTCTTGTCGCCTTCATCGCGACCGCCGTCACGGTGATTGTGGCCGCGGGCGTGGTAGTGATTCCGCTTGGCACGCAAGGGTGGTCCGAGATGTGGCCGCTGCGGTTGCTCGTTGCCGGCGTCATTCTGTTGGCGGCAGCGGGGATCGCCGTCAAGGCAGACCTCTCGCCTGGAAGCCCGAGGGCACCTGAAGAACCCGTGGAGTAGGCGCGGCTGCGACAGCGCAGCCGTGATCGATGCTGCGCGTTCGTTGACGTCAACGGGGTGGTAAGAGCTCTCGAACCGCCGGATCGTCCACTGCCACGCGCGGGCCGATTCGTGTGGCAGTGGTAGCTGCGGTCGAGCTCAGCGCGGTCCTGGTGGTGGTGCCGGGTCTACCACCAGGGCCCAAACACGCCGGACGGTGCGACCTTTCGGCAATACGGCCCACTGGCCCGGTTCGATCATCATCACGAGGCGACGCCACCAGCAGTCGATGCGCGGACTCATTGACCGCGGGCAAACACGGGCTTGCCGGAGCCCGGCAGGACAGCTGGCGGCGAGCGCGCATGTTTGTACGCGACACACCGCTCGCGACCGTACAGACACGCTCACTCGCGGGGCCTGTCAGCACGACGAGCCGAGCCCCTCGCCTTAGGTTAGGCTAAATTCTTCACGCGCCCCGAAGCCTGCGGTATCCGCATCGAGCCGGGACACTCAATGCAGAGTGCCCAATCGGTGCGCTCTTTCGATACCCGCCGAGGAGGCGCATGAGGGGGCTCTACGATCCCGACGCCGAGAAGAGCAGTTGCGGCGTCGGCCTCCTGACCCGCAAGGACGGCCGCCAGACCCACGAGGTCATCCAGAAGCTGCACGAGGCGCTGTGTGCGGTCCCGCACCGCGGCGGCATGTCCTCGGAGGGCGTCGGCGACGGGGCGGGCGTCAACTTCGACCTGTCGCTGCGCTTCTTCCGCAGGGTGACCGGCCGGCCCGACCTCGACCTCGGCGCCTTCGGCGTCGGCAACTTCTTCCTGCCCAACGATCCGGCCTTCCATCCCGAGGCCGAGCAGATCATCCGTGACGCGCTCGCAGCCCAGGGGTTCGACATCCTCGTCGAACGCGCGGTACCCGTGGACAACGCAGCGATTCGTCCCACCGCTGTCCAGTACCAGCTGCCCGTGCGCCAGTGGGTGTTCGCGACGACCAACGGCGGCCCGCTGTCCGACCGCAGCATTCACGACGCCCTGATGGCGATCGAAGAAGTCGCTTACACCAAGCCGGAACTCCTTGGCATGTATCCGCTGTCGCTGAGCGCCCGCACGCAGGTGCTCAAGGGGCGGCTGAACTCCAACGAGGTGGTCCCCTACTTCGGCGATCTGACCGACCCGTCGATGGAAGTGCACTCGATGTTCTTCCACACCCGCTTCTCCACCAACACTGCGCCGAATGCGACCATGGCACAACCGTTTCGGTTGATGGCGCACAACGGCGAGCTCAACACCGACAAGAAGAACCGGCTCTCCGACAACGCCATCGCCCTGGCCTTCAGCAAGGAGATCATCCGGCCCTACGGCCAGTCGGACAGCTGCCGGCTCGACCAGACGCTGCAGAACCGCGTGCTGGAGGACAACCTCGACCTCGTCACCGCGGTGGTCGCCATGATGCCGCCTGCTTGGGAGAACGACCCGACGCTGTCACCCGAAGTACGGGCCATGCTCGAGTTCTTCAGCCTCTACGAGGAGAAGAACGACGGCCCCGCCGCCCTGATCTTCGGCAACGGCACCTACATTGGCGCCCGGCTCGACCGGCTCGGGCTGCGTCCGCTGCGCACCGTCGAAACCGCGGAGTACCTCGGCATCATGTCGGAGGCCGGGCAGCTGTACTTCCCACCCGAGCAGGTGACCAAGCGGGGCCGCATCGAGGCAGGCGGCATGCTGTATTACGACCACTCCCTGCGCCGCTCGTTCTCGACCGTCGAGGCGCTGGAAATGATTGCGGCTCAACATGACTACCAATCCATGGTGGCGGAGGCGCGGGTGAACCTCGGCGACCTACCCGCCGTGCCTCCGGAAGGGCAGCTGTCCCCCGCCAGGTACAACGGCGACCTGAACCGCCACCAGCGGTACGTGGCGTACTCGCTGAACCAGGAGAGCTTCAAGTTCCTGATGGACCCGATGCTCGCGACGGGGCAGGAGAAGATCTCCGCGATGGGCTACGGCGCGGCGATCAACGCGCTGTCCAATCACGAGGGCGGCATCGCGCGGTACTTCTCGCAGCGCTTCGCCCAGGTGACCAACCCGCCGCTGGACAGCATCCGCGAGGCCGACGGGATGACGCTGCGGGTCGCGCTCGGCGCGAAGCCCAACAGCGGTGCATCGCCCGCGCCGCAGATCATGATCCAGTCGCCGATCCTCACGCACCTGGACATGCTGAAGATCCGGGATCAGAAGCAGACGCCGGTGAAGCGGTTCGGCAGCCGGTACCGCATCGTGCTCAACGACGGCGAGGCCAACGCCGCCGCGTTGATCAAGGGCATCGACGACCTCTGCGACGAGGTCGAGGCCTTCGCCCGCGAGACCGGTGGCATCGCCGTCGTCTCCGACCGCCACGTGTCCAGCGAGCTCGCCGCGATGCCGATGACCATCGTGATCTCGGCCATCAACCAGCGGCTCATCGAAAAGGGTCTGCGCCGTCGGGTCTCGGTGATCGTGGAGAGCGGCCAGGTCTGCTCGTCGCACCACGTCGCGACGGTGCTCGGGTTCGGTGCCTCGGCGGTCTACTCGCTCGGCGTGCAGATGCGTGCCGAGGAGAAGTTCGGCCCCGACGACGCCTCGATCATGGCGGCGTACAAGCGCTTCGCCAAGGCCGCCGAGAAGGCGTTGATGAAGACGATGGGCCGCGTCGGGTTGTGCACGGTGGAGAGCTACATCGGCGGCGAGTTCTTCGAGCCCAGCTACCTCGACACCAACGGCCCGGTGCTGGACAAGTACTTCCCCAACGTGATCTCGGTCGTGGGCGGCGTCGGATTCCGCACGCTGTCCGACACGTCCGCCGAATGGCATTCCCGCGCGCTCGACGTCGGCGGCGAGAAGGACCTGCCGCTGCTCGGCCTGTTCAAGGAACGGGCCGAGGGTGCGGGCCACTCGTACGGGACGACGGCGGTGCGCGGGTTCATCGACATGACCGAGGAGGCCATCTCGTTCGGCGACGAGGCGAGACCCAAGCACGCGGAGATGACCGACCCCGTGTTCCTGCGGACGCTGCCGCTGCACCAACTGGAGGGCGCCTTCGGGCTGGACGACGAGGCCTACCGCAACAACAGTTTCGAGGAGCTCACGCCGCGGGCGATCAACAGTTTCGACATCACGCCGGGCTACCGCAGCTTCGTGTTCGCGATCAACGCCGAGCGGACCCGCAGGCCCGCCGCATTGCGCGACGTGCTGGCGTTCCCGGCCGACGTCAACTTCGTCACCACTGCCGATGAATTCCGTTTCCAGATGGGCCAATTCGCCTACTTCGGCAACAACTCCTACCTGGTACGCGGGCTCTCCCTGGTTCGGGTCGGCGACGAGTTCACGCTTCGGCTCAGCCACTCGCCGGAGCGGCTGCCTGCGCTGGCGGACTCGCTGGTGGCGCGGTTCGGCGATGCGATCACCGACTCCGAGGTCCTCGGCGACCGGCTGTGGCTTCGGGCCCGCGGCAGGGCACGCACTTATCTGGCCCAGGTGCAGACCGCGCCGGACTCGATCCCTCTGCCGACGGTGCAGCCCGCCGACGAGATCGCCGCGACGCTGACGTCGGGTGCGATGAGCCACGGCGCGTTGGTGGCCAACGCTCACGAAGCCGTCGCGCACGGCACCAACATGGTTGGCGGCCTGTCGAACTGCGGCGAGGGTGGCGAGCACATCAGCCGCTACGGCACCATCCGTGGCTCGCGCATCAAGCAGTTCGCCTCGGGCCGCTTCGGAATCTGGGCAGGTTACCTGGCCGACCCGATGCTTCGCGAGCTGGAGATCAAGATCGGGCAGGGCGCGAAACCCGGTGAGGGCGGCCAACTCCCGGCGAACAAGGTGACGGTGCAGATCGCGGCGGCCCGCGGCGGTACGCCAGGCGTCGAGCTCATCTCTCCCCCGCCGCATCACGACACCTATTCGATCGAGGACCTGGCCCAGCTGATCCACGACTGCAAGGCCGCCAGGGTCCGGGTCATCGTCAAGCTCGTCAGCTCGGAGGGCATCGGGATCATCGCCGCGGGCGTCGCCAAGGCGGGTGCCGACGTCATCAACGTCGCGGGCAACACCGGTGGCACGGGTGCTGCCGCCGTGACGAGCCTCAAGTACGCAGGCCGCTCCGCGGAGATCGGCGTCGCCGAGGTGCATCAGGCCTTGGTGGCCAATGGAATTCGCCAGAAGGTGGTGCTCCGATGTTCCGGCGCCCATCAGACGGCCAGCGACGTGGTCAAGTCAGCGCTGCTCGGCGGAGACAGCTTCGAGTTCGGCACTACCGCGTTGATGATGCTCAAGTGCGTCATGGCCAAGAACTGCAACATCAAGTGTCCGGCCGGGCTGACCACCAATTCCGAAGCCTTCGAAGGTGATCCGCGTGCGCTGGCCCAGTACCTGCTCAACATCTCGCACGAGGTGCGCGAGCTGCTGGCGACGCTCGGCCTGCCCTCGTTGCGGCACGCCCGCGGCCGTAGCGATCTTCTCCACCTGCTGGACCACCCGTCGAGCATCGGCAGGCTCGACCTGCGGGCGATGCTCGCTCCGGCGGAGGGTTTCGTGCCCGACGACCCGATTTACCTGGAGAAGGACTACGCCGTCGACGATTCGTTCCTGGCGCAGCTGAACCTCGACGGCGTGGTCATGGAGCCGGTGTCGCTGGGCAACATGAACAAGAGCGTCGGCGGTCAGCTGGCCATCGACATCGAACGGATGCTCAACCACCCAGGACCGGACGGAGTCGCCGACGGCAGCGCCGTCGCCACCGATCACCGCGGCCGCCGCTACCTGCTGCCCGACAGCGTCGTCATCACGACGACTAACAGCGCTGGGCAGAGCTACGGGGCATTCTGCAACGACGGAATGACGTTGACGCACACGGGAACCTGCAACGACGGCGTCGGCAAGAGCCAGTGCGGCGGCAGCATCGCTGTGAAGTCCCCCGGCGGCGGGTCGGACCGCCCTGGCGGCAACGTGCTGATCGGCAACTTCGCCCTCTTCGGCGCCTCCGGTGGGCGGCTCTTCGTCGAGGGCGAGGCCGGGGACCGCTTCGCGGTACGCAACTCCGGCGCCACCGCAGTCGTCGAAGGCGTCGGCGACTTCCTCTGCGAGTACATGACCAACGGCGCGGTGTTCAACATCGGCGGTTTCGGCAAGGGCGTCGCCAACGGCATGAGCGGCGGCTTCGTCTACCAGTACGACCCGACCGGAGATCTGCCGTCGAAGGTCAGCACCGACTCGGTGAAGCTCGCGCCGGTGACGGAGGCGCCGTTCCACGAGCTCGCGGCCCGCACCCTGCTGGAGTGGCACGTCGAAGCCACGGGCTCGGCGAAAGCCACTCAACTGCTCAATGATTGGGACGTCACCCGGCAGCACGTGGTCTACGCGATGCCCAGGGCGCTGCTGCAGTACCAGGACGCGGATGCGATCCTGGCGGCCAAGACCCGCAAGGAACTACTCGACGAACTGGCGACGGCGCTGGCCAGCCACCAGGTGGCGAAGTTCAAGCGGTCCTACCGCGAGGACGAGACGGTGCTCGGCGGCGCGGTGCCCGGGTACGGCGAGACCGATACCGAGCAGATGTACGCACTGCTCAACACGTACACCGTGCTGAACATGGCTCAGCACCTGGCACTTTCACGGCTGCCCGGTGTGACGAACGTGGCGGACCCGGCCGTCGGCACGGCGGTGCGCAACCTGGTGCTCACCGAGGACTTCTACCTCGTCCAGAAGTTGCAGCGCTACGCGCGCGAGGCCATCGACGGGTTCGACGACGAGGACCTGGCGGTGCTGATCGCCAACAAGCGGATCACCGACTACAAAAGTGCACTGACGCAGCGCAACGTGCTATCGATGGACAGCCCCGGCACGTACGGGTGGATCCTGCATCAGGACGCCAAGAACGTCGAACGAATCGGCCGCATGCCGTCGTTCGAGGAACTGTTTGCCGCACAGTCGGTTCCGGACGTCGCGGCGTCGTTCGACTCGCTGGAGAGCGCATGAGCAAGATCGCCTACATCCCCGAGGACGCCCCGTTCAACGAGGACCAGCGCGCCTGGATCTCCGGCTTCCTAGCCGGGCTGCACTCCCGGCTGGCGATGAACCTCGCCACCCCGCCGCCCGCCGTCGCCGATCAGACGACGCCAGGACCGGCGCTGCGCATCCTGTACGGCACGCAGACCGGCAACGCGGAGGGCGTCGCGAACGACGCTGCGGCCGCGGCGAAGTCGCAGGGCTTCGACGTGAAGGTCAGCGGGCTCGACGAGATCGAGCTCGACGAGTTCGCGGGCCTGTCGTACGTGTTGATCGTGACGTCGACCTACGGCGAGGGCGAGATGCCCGACAACGCCGAGTTGTTCTGGGAGGCCCTGTCGTCGTCGATGGCACCGAGGCTGGAGAGCGTGTCGTTCAGCGTGCTGGCGCTCGGTGACACTAGCTACGACGGATTCTGTCAGGCGGGCAAGCTCTTCGACATGCGGCTCGAACAGCTTGGGGCGCAACGGGTAGTGCCCCGCGTCGACTGCGACGTCGACTTCGAGAACGACGCCGCGGAGTGGGTCCAGAGTGCGCTGACGGCGCTGGTCCCGACGTCGGGTGCCACCGGGACGCCGAGTACCCCGCCCCCGAGTGCCGTCGCCCGGTCCGGGTGGACGCGCAAGAACCCGTTCGTCGCCGAGCTCGCGGTCAACCGGCTGCTGTCGGGTCCCGGGTCGGACAAGGAGATTCGGCACTACGAGTTCGCGTTGGCGGACAGCGGAATCGAGTACGAGGCGGGCGACGCGCTGGCCATCATCCCGGAGAACGACCCGGCGCTGGTTGGCGAGATCGCCGATCACTTCCGGATGTCGGTCGACACCACTGTGAACGGCGTGCCGCTCGGCGACCTGCTCGGCCACCGCTACGAGATCAGCGCGCCGTCGAAGGATCTGCTCGGCGAGGTGGAGAGCCGCGCGGACAACGAGGAACTGTCGCACGTCCTGCGCGGCGGCGTGAAGGAGACATTGGAGCGCTGGCTGTACGGCAAGGACGTGCTCGACGTGTTGCGCATCGCCGGCGACGACCTGAGCGTCGAGGAGTTCATCGGGTTGCTGAAACCGCTTCAGCACCGGGCCTATTCGATCTCGTCTAGTCCGCTGGCGCATCCCGACCACATCCACGTCACGGTCGCGGCGGTGCGGTATCAGGCCATGGGCCGGTTGCGCGGCGGCGTATGCTCGACGTTCCTCGCCGACCGTGGGGCGACGGCGAAGATCTTCCTGCAGCCCAACAAGTCGTTCCGGGTGCCAGCCGATGACACCGCGCCGGTGATCATGGTCGGCCCCGGCACGGGCGTGGCACCGTTCCGGGCGTTCCTGCAGGAGCGCGCGCAGCGCGGGGCGGCGGGCCGCAACTGGCTGTTCTTCGGCGATCAGCACCGCGAGCACGACTTCGTCTACGCCGACGAGTTGGCGGATTGGCAGTCCTCAGGCGTGCTGAATCGGTTGGAGTTGGCCTTCTCTCGCGATCAGGCGGACAAGATCTACGTGCAGACGCGCATGCTCGAGCACGGTAAGGAACTGTTTTCCTGGCTCCAGGATGGCGGGCACTTCTACGTGTGCGGCGACGCGACACGGATGGCCAAGGACGTCGACAAGGCCTTGCACGACGTCGTCGGCGTGCACGGCGGACTGGATGCCGACGCCGCGACCGAGTACGTCAACTCGTTGAAGCGCGAGAAGCGGTACGTGCGCGACGTGTACTGACGGGTTGTGATTGATGCCCGAGCCGTCGGCGGGCAGTCGGGCGATCGCTGCGACGCTGCCTGCGCTGGGCACCCACAATGCTGCTGATCTAAGAACGCATGGGAGCCGCGTCCAGCTGCTCGGCGTCCCCGATCGCGACCTGTCCGCATCGATGACACCAACTTTGCCGGTACACGTGCGGAGTCGGAGGACGGGGCAATCGTTCCCCCACTGGGTGATCCGCCGGAGTCAGGCAAAATTTCGACATGGCGGGTGCGGACCGTCGCTGCTGCTGTGTTCGGCGTACACGCAACGCCTTCGCGAAGCGTGCCACCGGCATCACCTCATTCGCCCGTAAGACGAGGATTGCCGCGCGAACATCGGAGCCGTCGTCGGCGCAATATAGACACATGGTTAAACGCGGATGACAAGGTGGCCGCGCGCTTAGTCTCAGGCATGGATCGCATTTGGCAGTGGGCGTGGGATCGGCACGGGACGAGGTACTCGTGGGCGATGTTCGCAATAGGCGTCCCCTTCGTGCTCCAGGTCTACGTCCTCTTCTCGATCATGGTGCTCGCGTTCGAGGAGTCCGATCGCTATGTCGAGGCGGTCGCCGTCACCGTTGTCGCCGTGCTGGTGGAGCAATACGTGATCGTTCTTCCCGGTCTGGGACGGATCCGCGTCGTGGAGCGGTGGGCAGCTGGTCGCGAGGCCGATCGGGGGAGGGCACTGGACGCTACTTACGTCTGGGCTCGGGGGATGGTTGTTCGCGCGATGTGGACCAACGCGGTGGGGGCCGCCCTGCTTGGGGTGGTTGTCGGTGTGATCGCCGGGGCGACAGGGTCTCGGCTTGTGCAGTACGGGCTTCTGGGCGCTGCCATCGGGGCCGGCGCCCAGCTGCTCGCAGTGCACAGCTTCGTAGAAGGATGCATGCGGCCAGTCAGGATTGCCCTCGGTGGTGATACGGGGATCGGTGACTCCCTGCCTCGCACGCACCCCACGTTTGCGGCTTGGTCGAACGCGTCCATGCTGGCGGTCGCGTTCACGTTCGCGATCGGTGCCGCGCTGCTGGCAGTCCTGCTCGATCGTGTTACCGACGAACCCTTGCTCTCCTTGGTGATCGGGTGTGCGTTGACGCTCGGCTTCGCGGTACCGACGATCGTCGGCGCCGTGTTCTCGCCGTCCCTGCTCCCTATACGCGACCTTGCCGCAGGAACTGAACGTGTTGCGGCCGGTGACTACAGCCAGCGCCTGCCGGTGGTTCAGGACGATGACCTCGGTGCGCTGGCGGCGTCGTTCAACCGTATGCAGGCGGGATTGGCTGAGCGGCAACGACTTCAAGCGGCGTTTGGGACCTATGTCGACCCTGCACTGGCGGCGCGGCTACTCGAGCAGGGTGACGACGTGTTCACCGGTGAGCGCCGCCAAGTGACCGTGATGTTCGTCGACATCCGCGACTTCACGCCGTTCGCCGAGGCCAACACCGCCGAAGACACGGTCGCTCGACTCAACGCACTCTTCGAGATCGTGGTGCCCGCCGTCGTCGACGCCGGTGGGCACGTCAACAAGTTCCTCGGCGATGGGGCGCTGGCGGTATTCAGTGCACCCAACGATCTCGCCGATCATGCCGACGCCGCCGTGGGCGCCGCCGTACTAATTCAGCGCCTTGTAGCCGAGCGCTTCGCCGGCGCGCTTCGGATCGGCATCGGGATCAACACCGGGGTGGTGATCGCTGGGACCATCGGCGGTGCTGGCAAGCTGGAGTTCACCCTGATCGGTGACACGGTCAACGTCGCTGCCCGAGTCGAGCAGCTCACGAAGACCACCGGTGACGCGATACTCCTCACCCACCACACCATCGACGCCCTGATTACCCGACCAGCCGGCCTCACCGACCGGGGATTCCATGCGCTGAAAGGAAAGTCGGCCGAAGTACAGGTCTTCGGCCTCGACCACGAGATCGACGCGCGGGTCGCGCGAGCACGACGACCGTGAACAATTCCTGGCAGGCGTCGACCTCATCCTCGCGGGCATCAGGACTGATCGGTGACGGAGCCGGCGGGAGGGCATGCGGCGTCGCCTGTGACGATGTGCGAATTTCACAACGCCCACTTCGCCGCTGAAATACTTGCGCACCTTCACTTTAGGGTATGACGTTCGCCATCATCGCCAGGGCTATTCGCTGAGCCCACGGACTGGCCCACCCCGGGTCTCGGGTAAATCCCTTGACCGGGTCATATACGTTCGTCACGTCGGGAGTTTCGCAGCTGCGAGATTCGACGACGACATTTTCGCGAACCCCTAGGGCTTGCTGGCAAGCATCCGGCCCGTTCAAACCACCATTGGTCGCCATCGAAACAGTTATCACGTCGCCGTCCCGCCGAACACCACCCAACACGTAACCAGCGCCGTTTTCGTAGCCGAGGGTCGCGTCCACCTCTCCTTTCGCGCATGTCTCCCACTGCTGCTGAGAGGAGGCCAAAAAGGCTTGTGCCTGCTCGGCGGAAGCAAAGACCGCCGCGGCTTGATCAATGAGATGCGGTGCGTTGCTGCCGCCCCCGTAGGCGTGACCGAACGTCTGAGTCTTCATTGCAATGGGTTCGTTGCCCGCGTAGACCTCATGCTCCGCAGTGAACACGACGCCGACACACGACCGCGGGGTAACCTGCCCCGAATGATCGGACGTCCCATACGACGATGCGTTCAAAGAAAGCTCGACCCCGCCGCCGCCAGCAGCAGATGGGTCATCGGTCACGTCCGCTCCGAGCAGTTTGCTTAGCTGATTGGCGGTCAACAACACCCCGTCAATCGCCTTGGGCGAGAACGACGGTGGGGGTGGAAGTGGGGGTGTTGGCAGCGCAAGCGTTGCGGCCGAGAACGGTTGGGAGCTGTGGGTCGTCGACGACTCGGTCGAGTGATCGACCCAGGGTCTCCAGACCAACACAACGCCAAGAACGGACATCAGTACAACGGCGGCAGCTGCAGTCACAGCCCAGCGTCGGGAAGCATGCGCCACTTGGATGCGTTCCTGAGGCGGCGATGCCGGAGATGCTGCGTGAGACGGTCGACGAACGGGCGCTTCTTTCGTGGGAGGCATCGGCGACGTGCTGCCTCGCTCTGCCAGCGCCCGGGCGAAGTCAGAGCAACGTGTGAATCGGTCCTCAGGGCGCTTGGCTAAGGCAACGGAGAGCGCCGAGTCCAGACCTGCGAGCTCAGGTCGACTCTGGGCAAGCGCGGGGGGCGGGTTGCTGAGGTGGCGACTGATCACAACCGCGGGGTTAGTGTGCGGGAAGAGCTGCGCGCCGCTCAGCAAGTGAAACGCCGTGGCGGCCAGCGCGTACTGGTCTGCTCGACCGTCAATCTGCTCACCCATGAGCTGCTCTGGGGCGCCGTACGCCAAGGTGCCCACCGTCATGTTGGTCGCTGTGATGCCGCTTGTGTCGTCAAGAGGACGGGCGATACCGAAGTCGGCAAGAAACACGCTAGGGTCGTCCGTTTCGAGGTCGGCAACCATGATGTTGGCCGGCTTGACGTCTCGGTGCAGCAGTCCCTTCTTATGTGCATAGTCCAGGGCACTGGCTACTGCGGAGACAATGGGTAAGACCAGGTCGATCGGCATTCCTGACGGATAGTGCTGCGTCATCCTCTCAGCGAGGTCCGTACCGTCCACGTAGTCCATCGCGATCCAGAGCTGCCCGTCGTGTTCGCCTCGGTCGTGGATCCCGACGATGTGCGGGTGACGTAGGCCTGCGGCCAGGTCAGCCTCGCGAATGAACCGTTCTCGAAACGAAGGGTCGCTGGATATGTCTGGGTGGAGGATCTTTAAGGCCTCCTGGCGAGGAAGCCGGGGATGCTGCACCAGATAAACCTCGCCCATGCCGCCGGATCCCAACAGCCGAACGACCCTGTACCCGGCGAAGGTCTCCCCAATCCTCAGCGGCATGGCGAGATGTTAGCTGTCGAGATCCCCGTTGATCGCTTAATCCAGCGGCCCACTGTCCACCTAGATCGCAGCGATCCCGCGGCTGAACTTTGGTCGCCCCGTCGAAAAGAAGCCTGCGCAGTCGCGCCGGGCCGAGCAACCTTCGCACTCCTCCACGTAGGCGTTCTTCCAATCCGAAATCGATTGCACCGCGAAGGGCCGGATACTCGGGTCGAGTACGCAGAGCGGCAGGTTGTAGACCGAGACGTTAACCCCTGCGGTTGAGAGCACGTCGACGCCAGCCTTCAATTGCTCTTGATAGTCGAGCGGATCAATCCAGAGCTTGTCATCGTTGGCGATCGCGAAACCGGTGTGTTCCATGCCCATCAGAGCGACGTGATCCACAAACGGCAGATTCCGGGCGATCCACGAGCAGGTCTCACGTAGGCGCGGCGCAGTGATCGCGTGAAGCACGACGCGAATTTCAACTTGCTGACCGCGATCCTTCAGCCGCAGCACGCCGAGGACCGTCTCGTCGAACGCCCCCTTCGCCTGGACCACGTAGTCGTGGATGTGATCAACGGCCGCATAGATCGGTATGCCCGCCGAAAGAGTCGGGTGGTTAATTGCCGCCCACGCGCTTGCGACCTCGGGAGAGGAGAAGGCGCGCCCGTTAGTCAGCACATGTATTGCGGTGTCCGGCAGCAGATCGCGTGTCAGCTCAAGGAGATCGATGAACTGCCGCCACTCCGTGAGAGGTTCACCGCCGGTGAATGTCAGATCGGGTGTCGATGGATCGACTAGCGGAAGAGTCTCGGCGATCTCATCGATCAGCCAACCGTCATTGACCTTCTTCGGCGGCTGCGAGCACATCAGGCAGTAGTTGTTGCAGCGTTCCGTGACGAGGAAGAAGTTGTGTCGCGAGGATCGACGGTAGAGCACTCGCACCAGGCCGGATTGAGGGTGGATGCCCACCACATCGCCTTCGCCCAGTTCGGCAAATGCTGCCGGCACGCGAACGTAGCTCAGCGAGACACCATCCGGGCGTGCCTTGCGGCCAATTGCGAGCGTGTGGCCATGCGCGCGCGCCAGCTCCCAATCATCCGGGTCTGTAATCAACGCGACATCGCGCTCGTCCGCTGGGACATTGGCTGGGGACCGGACCCGCACGGATCGGCGCTCTGTACCCAGTCCGACGATATCGGCCGCCGGTGATCGCGCGGATAGGACAAGCGGTTTCATGAAGCCCAGCCTCGGAGGACGGCGGCGTCCTCCGGTGAATGTTCCAACAGCTCGAAAAGGTGTGTGATCACACCCATTTGGCGCGCGCAGAACTCCGACAACGGTTTGATTCCTAGCACGTCGTTCTGCGTTGCGTGGTGATAGACCGGGTCTGCGCCGCAATTGGGTTCGAAAACACAGCTCGAGCACTGTGGTGCCGTTTGCGTCAACGAATCCGCGACTGCCGACACCAAAGTGTCGGAGAGTACGAGGTCTCGATAACTGTGCTCACGCACGTTGCCGAGTTCGAAGCTGCGGTCCCCCATCTCCGCGAGCATTCTGGCCTCGTCGGAGGCAAACACAGTCCCGTCGTAGTTGTAGACAAGAGCTCCGAGCCCAATCCCAGCCGGACTTCGTAGATCGACATAACCGATGGGCTCATCGCTCAGCATCCGGCGAAGCATCAGGGCTGAATAGAACTCAGGAAAGTGATGGCCGGACTTGTTGATCTCAAGGATGTAGCGAAGCCCCCGCTTCCAAAATTGGAGCCATTCCTGAGCGCCATACTTGTGAAACTGCTTCGTCTTGATCGCGAAACCGTAGGGAGAGAGCGGTCTAAGGAAAATGCCGTCAAGACGCTGTGCGACGTACTCGTCGACGATGTCCTCGACGCGATCCAGACTTGCTTCGGTGGTGGTCATCAGTGCACCGACCCTGTCAGGCCCGAGACGTTCCTTGATGCTCGCGATACCCGCTACGGCGAGTTCATAGCTGTTTTGACCGCGGCGCGGTCGGTTCTTGTTGTGAAGGTCGCGCGGACCGTCCAACGACGTGGAGAAAAGAACATCATGCTCGCCGCAGAAGTCGAGCACGTCGTCATTCAGCAGGGCCAAATTCGTCGCGATCACGAACTGAAGCTGCTTTCCCAACGGCACAGCCCGCTGCTTCGCTGCACCGACAATCCATCGAATGAGTTCGAAGTTGAGAAGCGGCTCGCCGCCTTGGAACTCAATCTTGATTAGCGGAGCCGGTGCAGACAGGGCAATATCGAGTGCCTTCGAGGCCGTGGCTTGATCCATGTCGTAGCGGACCCGGTCCTGGCTTTGGCGGGAGACTTGGCAATACGGGCAGGAGTGTTCGCACCGCAGTGTAACCACGAACAGGTGGAGCGGCGTGGCCGCTCGCAAGAAACTCAGCCGGCTACGCAAACGAAGCGCGAGCAGTTGCTGCTGGGCGCGTTGGTCGATTGACCCGACAAAGAGCTTTTCGAATGCACGCTCGTAGAGACCGTCGCCAGGCGTGAGATCGAGCGAGCAAAGACGATCCAGTTCGACCGCCGTCATCTCCGCCATGTCGCCGACGATATTGCCGACGAGGAAGCGATCCGCACCAAGCCGTTCAAATCGGATCGGAAGAAGTTGCAGCGCAGACGTTTCGGGAGAGAACGCGTTGGGAGATGCGAAGCCGGCCATACCCTCACTCCTCCGCGGCCAGAGCGCCGAAGGCCAACGCAACGATGACGTCCCGGAGTCGATCGGTCTCCCTGTTCACTTTTTCGCGGAGGTTTTCGTCTGTGACCAGATTCAGGAAATGGGAGCGCAAATCGTCCCCGTGAAGTTGCGGCTGCGACGGTGAGAGGCGGCAAACGTATCGCCCATTTGCCTCGTCGATCTGGCATGCGGCCTGACCGATCAAGCGGTACGCGGCCTCCTGCAACGCTCCCAGCGACTGCATCGAAGCGTTGAAGTCAACGACGGTATAAGACGCCGAGAGGTCACTCATCGATGCCGGCGGCTGACGCAATCGCGCAGGGCGGCACCATAATCCGCCCGACTGGGCCTGAAGCCGAATGAAGCCGATTTCATTCGTGGTTACCCAAGTAGCCGTCGCAGTAATGCCCACCTGTAAGCACTGCGGTCAACGCTTGCTGCGCCATGCTTACAGCGTCACTCCCTGACATGCCAAAGCCTTGTGATAATTGGCTTGCGATGTCATTGACGCCAAGGCCGTTGCTTGCCCCAGTGCAGGCAACATAACGAGGATCGGCGGTAGACCCGGAGGGCGGCGAGTTCGTCGGCGCGGGCGACTGCACGACCGGCGGCGCATAAATCGGAGCTGGCGCGACCGGCGGTACGTAGATCGGATCGGGCACGTACGGCGGGCCAATCCCCGGGCTGGAAGACGCGTGCGACGCATGTGAGGCATGCGACGAGTGGGAGGAATGGGACGAATGCGCCGGTATTCCATCGCCGCCCGGGTGGACGGTGAAGCTCATAAGCTCCACGTCGCCCGGCGGCCTTATCTTGGCCTTCGCCTGAATCCCTTTCTCTGCCTCCTTATGGATCTGAGCCCCGTCCGAATCCGCTGAGTCCGCGGTCGGCGCCGCGGCCGCTGGGACCCCGAGGGCAGCGAGCGCTGTAGCGAGGCCTAGGAGTCTTGGAGGCTTACGCATTTGCGCCCTGACAAGTGATCCCAAGCAAACCAACTTGGACGGTCGATTTAGCTGATCGGTTCATGCGTGCCCCCTTGTGGATCCCTGTACACCCCGAGGCTGGACGTTAACCTACGACCTCGAACGCCGGAGCGTTTCCAGGATGTGAATCCGCCGCCTTCAATACCGCTCACAGCGTCGGAGCATCTTCTGCTCGTCGTGGTGCAGTGGAGAGGACGTCGCCGGGCGCTAAGAGGTCCTCGTCGACGAGAACGTCGCAGCGTTCAACTAGCATTACTGTCGCGGTTCGACGGACTTCCGCGACGAGCTACCCGCTACCGGACATGTCCCCACCCGCACGACTCGCTTCGTGCTGCCCTGGGACTGAACTTGACGCTCATCCGAACAACCGCAAACCGCATTCGGGACCAAGAACCCCAATCCCTCGTCGAGCAGCTTCTGGAGCAAATGCTCTATCAAACTGGCCACCGCGCGTCGCCATCTGAACAAACTTCTTGGCGGAAAAGCCTCCCGGCGTTTGCAATTGACCTCGCCGAGGCCGGCCTTGGTGAAGTCGAGATGCTTGTCGAGTACCACTTGCCCCTGACGTCTCAGCGTGCTGACGTCGTCCTTGCCGGAGTTCATCCCGTCACAGGGCAGCCGTCATATGTTGTCGTCGAACTGAAGCAATGGTCGGCCGCGTTCGCATTTGAGGACGAGCCAGAGCTAGTCGAGGTCCCCGGTATGCCAGGGCCGCCGAAACTGCATCCCGTGGTTCAAGTGCGCGGCTACTGCGAGTACCTGGCGAATTTTGCGCGTGCAATCGCCGATCAGCCAGACGCCCTTGCCGGCTTGGCTTATCTCCACAACGCCGTCAATCCGGCCGAATTTAAGGATCTGCTTGCAGTTCCGGTGTCGACAAACGGACAGCTCTTTACAGGCGCCGACAAGGGGGCGATGGTCGACTTCCTCAGGTCAAGACTCGCGACTCGTCCGGGCCACACCGCCGGAGATATCTTGCTGCACTCGGCAGTAGCACCGGCGATGCAGTTGCTCAAAGTCGCTGCCTCTGAAATACGGGATCGCCCTCAGTTCCAGTTGATCGGAAACCAACAACTCGCCGTTGACCTGATCCTCCATACCGTCGAATACGCTCGCGCTGGAAACAAGAAGCGTGTCGTCGTGGTCACAGGTGGGCCCGGCTCGGGCAAGAGTGCGGTGGCCTTGTCGGTGTTGGGCGAACTGGCGCGCAGAGGTCGCACAGTTGTACACGCAACGGGGTCAAGGTCATTCACTCAGACGCTGCGCAAAGTGGCGGGACACCGCGCGAAGGCCGTGCAGGCCATGTTCAAGTACTTCAATCAGTTCATGTCAGCTGATCCCAACGGGCTCGATGTCTTGATACTGGATGAAGCGCACCGAATTCGCGAGACGTCGGCCAACCGCTACACAAGATCAGAACTTCGAAGCGACAGAACTCAACTCGACGAGCTCATCGCTGCCGCCCGCGTCCCGGTCTTTCTACTTGATGAGAACCAGGTCGTCCGACCGGGCGAGATGGGCACGTTGGGACAAATCGAACGACACTCAGCTTCCCTCGGCCTCGACTTCCAGCACATAGAGCTTGGTGCCCAGTTCCGTTGCGGCGGTAGCGAAGAGTACGTGCTCTGGGTGACCCGGTTGCTCGGTCTCGCCGACGATCCACCGACTCGTTGGCAAGGCGATCCTCAGTTCGACGTCGAGTTGGTGGACAGCTCGACGGAGCTGGAGGACTTACTCCGCGCGAAGATGGACAGCGGGTACTCGGCACGGATGACTGCCGGATATTGCTGGCGCTGGAGTGAAGCTCGCAAGGATGGAACGTTAGAGCCTGACGTCAAAATCGGCGAGTGGGCTCGCCCATGGAATAGCAAGAGCGAACGGCGCATTGGCGAAGCACCGCCGAGTGCGCTGTGGGCAACTGAGGACGGCGGCTTCGAGCAGGTCGGCTGTGTCTACACGGCTCAAGGATTTGAATACGACTGGAACGGTGTCATCATCGGTCCGGACCTTGTGTGGCGCGACGGTCGGTTCATCTCTGTTCGGAGCGCCAATAAGGATCCAGACTTTCGCAATCAGAATGCGGTCCCCGATCGACGCTTCGATTTGCTTGTTCGCAACGTCTACAAAGTCTTGCTCACTCGTGGGATGGTCGGCACCGCAATCTACTCCGCGGACCCTGAGACATGCGAGGCCTTGCGATCGCTTCTTGCGCGCAATTCTGCTGACGAGACACACTTGTCGTAGGCTTCGCAATTTATGGCCCTCTCAAGCGACAAATCCGTACGCGCTGTTCTTGCTACTTATACGCGAAACCCCTGTGCCACTTAGCGATCAATTGCGCTCAAGTACTGCACAAGCACATAACGATGCCGGCCTGACCTTCGAGGCGTCTCGCGCACCGGTCCAGCTGGTCGCCGACATGAAGCGGGGAGGCTACAGCCGTGAGCGCATGCTCGCCGGGGCGAAGTGCGATGTGCCTTCGCGGCTCTTTGATGGGCGGCTGCTCTCCATCGAGTGAAAGGTGTCGAACGGCCCCAAGAACGGCTGGAAGCGAGTCAACCGCGAGGTCGGCGGCAAGGCCGAGACCTGGCGAGGCACCTTCGGATCGCGGGCGCTGAGTGGCCTTGTACTCGCGGGAGTCTTTGACCTGTCTTACATTAAGACAGCGCAGGACGCCGGTGTGATCATCTTCTGGGAGCGAGACTTGACACCGCTCCGCGACTTCGTTGAGGCCACCGCCACCCGATAGCTAAAGGATCCGGTCGAGCATCTCCAACCGGCTGCAAATCCCCACAGCCCCGACGTGGGAGTGCTTGCTCGCCCAGTCGGTTGCGAGGTCCATTACGACGGCCTTGCCCAGGAGCTGGCCGATACGCACCTCATGCGCGATCATGATCGCCTTGGCCATGCGGACCATGTCCAGCGCAACGATTCCTGAGACGTGCTCTGTGTCGGGGCCATCGATGAACATGCCCGCCTCCTCGTAATTCGCTTTAACGCGAAGGCGATACAGATAGTCCAGCCAGGTGTACTCACGAACCTTCGCTTCAGCGGCGCTGCTCTCGGCAGGAGCCAGCTTCCCCGCCTTCGGGAAGTTCGGCACCTTCCGTGCGCGCTTTCCCGCGGCCAGTCGCGCGTTCTCTTCGGACTCCCAGTCCTTCTTCTGGTCGCGGGCCTTGGTCTCGCGAAGCGTGACAAGCTTCTTGTTGACGGCGTCGTTGCGGGTCGTTCGGAGCGCGGTCGCCGCGATATCCCAGGCGTTCGACCTCCCCACATTCGACAGTGAGCTCATCTGCCGATCGATCGGTCGCCCCGGTCCGTTCTTATAAGCCGACGGATTCGATCTTGATCCTGCTGCGGCCGCGAACGAGAACGGGGCGACAGATTTGGCTCGCGTCACCCAGAGCGCAAGCACCTCCCTCTGAGTCCTCGCATGATCCGCAGGCCGATCACGTCCCTCCGCGATGATCAGCGCCTGGGTGGCCGAGTATCCGACGTAGTACGTCTGCACGCTGCCCCATGCGTTCGACGCACGGATCAGTTCGTCCTCGTCGAACATCGAAACGCTAACGGCCAGAACAAGTTCCGCTACCCATGCGCGGTTGAGACTCTTAGAGAGCTCCGCGATGTCGGCCGTCCGGGGCGGGATGGCGGCGGGAAACGCCGCCGCCACCTGCAAGCCGAGCTTCTCCGTCGCGGCGTTGTCCTTCGTCGGAAACAGCTCGTAGCCCGCGAGCTGAGTTAGCGCTCGCAGGTAGTGGGCGTGGGTGCGGAACGATTTCTGCACCTTGCCATCGACGGCCGGGGTGGTCACGGTGGCCCATGTTAAGGCGTTCGGCGCAGATGAAACACCTCATTTCCGTAACGAGCCACCGACTCCAGCGCTCCCATCGCGTCGGCATGATCGTGCTCGAACAGCTCGACTGAGGAACCGGCTTCCCAAGCTGAATGCGCGGGTTCATCCCCGACATGGCCGCTGACGATCGTCGCCTTGGCCTTCCTCGCGGCCTACTCCATCGAAGTCCTCGCACAACCCTCCAGACACGTCACAGCAACCCTGGAGACCTTCACCGGGGTCGCGTACGTCGTCGTTCTGGTCGACTACGTCGCACGGCTGACGCCTGCCACTGATCGTCCGCGATGGTTTTTACGCCATCTCCTGGACCTCGCCATCGTCGCCCTTCCCTGCTGCGGCCGTTGCGACTATCGCGCCTGGTCGTCCTCGTCGGCGCGTTGCAAAAGGCGATCGGCGGGGCCGTGCGCGGCCGGGTCGCCATCTTCACCTTCTTCGGCGTCGTCCTGCCTGTCTAGTGCGCCTCGCTCGCGATCCTCGAAACGGAACGGCCACTCCCCGACGCCAACATCCGCAACTTCGATGACGCCGTGTGGTGGTCGATCACCACCATCACCACGGCGGGCATCGACCTGCAACCCTCACCCGTGAAGGGTCGGGTTATCGCGGTGCTACTCACGCTCGGCGGAATCACCCTCATCGGCATCGTCACCGCCACGATGGCCTCATGGATCGTGCAGCGCGTCGCGGCCGAGGACACCGAACACCAAGCAGCGACGGACGCCGAGATCGACAATGAGCGGTCTAGGACAGCCGATTACGTTGCTGCGCAACGCGATTTGACAGATGAGCGACAGACTCGCGGCCGAACGCGACGGGCCATGAGCAGTCACCGCAGCAAGTATCGAGGCGCCACTCCCGGGGATGTCCGCCGCACGCAGGTAGGCGTCGGCGTCGTCGGGTGGTCTGTGCCTCGATTGACTCGCTCAGCCGTTGCATCGGTGGCCGCGGCAATGCCAACGGGGAAAGAGCGGTCCGCGTTCGCGAGGCTGTTCGACGGTGTTGATGGTCGGCGTAGGCGTAGACGTCGGCGATGTCGAGGAGACCACTACCACCGACGGTGCCGTGGTGACGGGCGTCGTGGTCTGCGCCGGCGTCGCATCACCGCCACCGCGAACCACGAGCACTGAGGCCAGCAGGGCCGCCAGCCCGAATAGGACGATCGTGGTGGCCAGCAGTGCCACCTGCCCACGGCTGAACCGTGATCGCCCAGCCCGCGCCACAGGTAGGGGCACAGGCGCCGCTGGGGGCAGAGCCATGGCCGCCGGGTACTGCCGCGTTGGCGTCGGGCGGCTGGGAGCGACGGGCACGCGAAGCGACGACGGTGGGCCACCGGGCGGCACAGCGGCCTGGGCCGCCGACGTCGCTGCGGCCGCCATTGCACCTGCCGACGCATACCGGTCGGCCGGATCCTTGGCCATGCCCCTGGCGATGACGTCGTCGAAGGCCGGGCTGATCCCCGCTTGCTCAAGGCTGGGCCGTGGCGTTGGCAAGACCAGATGCGCGTTCATCACCTGCTGCGCGTCTCCTTCGAAAGGCGCTCGGCCAGTGAGACATTCGTAGAGCAGGCACGTCAACGAGTACACGTCCGCCGCAGGCCCGCCCGGCTCGCCCTTCAACCGCTCCGGCGCGATGTACGCGCACGATCCCATGATGAGGTTGGCCTTCGTGACGCTCGCCTCGCCGCCACCGTAGGCAATGCCGAAGTCCACGAGGTAGGCAAAGGCGTCGGCCGTCATCAGGACGTTCTCGGGCTTCACGTCGCGGTGCGCCAGATCATTGGCATGCGCAGCGTCCAGCGCCTTGGCGACCTGACCGACGATCGACACCGTCCGCCTCGGCGCGAGCGCACCGTTGGCGTCCAGGACATCCCTCAAGCTGGGACCTTCGACCAGCCGCATGTCGATGTAGAGCACGCCGTCGATCTCGCCGAAGTCGTGTACAGGAATGACGTGCGGCTCGCGCAACCGGGCCGCGATGCGCGACTCGCGCTGGAACCGCGCCCGGTAGCCGGGGTCGGCCGCCACCTCGGGCCGCAGGAGCTTCAGCGCGACCACCCGCTCGCGCCGGGTGTCATACGCGCGGTAGACCTCGCCCATCCCACCGCTGCCGATCAGCGACTGCAGCTCATACGGTCCGAACTGCGTGCCGACGCCCGCGGTACCCATCGCAGTCCCACCCTTTCGGAGCGCCAACCGATGACTCAGTCCGCTCCCCGGCGCGGACGACGTACGCCAAGGTTACCCATCGACGACGGGTCAACGACCTCATCCGCGAATGTCTTGCTGCCGAGGTCATTACGGGCTGGCACACTTCATTGGCGTCAGCCCCGCGGCACGTGATGAAGCTCATCGCGATGAGTTTCGTCCGTCCCGCCCGTCTACACCAGAAACAGCAGCACAACGAGGACGGAGACCTCATGACGACCACACAGCCCGGCCGCCCGCCCATCGTCGACCAAGCCACCTGGCAGGCCGCCCGCGACGAACTCATGATTCGCGAGAAGGCCCATACCCGCGAGGGAGACGCGCTCGCCGCGGCCCGTCGTCGACTGCCGATGGTCGAGTTCGACGGCACCGTCGAGGTTGTCGGACCCAACGGCCCGGTCCCGTTCCTCGACCTGTTCGAGGGTCGCGACGAGCTCATCGTCTACAAGCACATGTGGTGGGACGGGGCGCCACACCAGGGCCAGTGCGAGGGCTGCACCCTCACGGCCTGGCACCTGAAGGACGCCATCTACCTCAATGCCCGTGGCGTATCGTTCGCCATCCTGACCACGGGTCGTTGGGACGAGGTCGCGTCCTTCGTCGGGTTCATGGGCTACACCCAGCCCTGGTATTCGGTGCGTGACGTGGACGAGCCGATCGGCGGCGAAATGGGTTATCTCACATGCTTTCTGCGCGACGGGGACCGCGCGTTCCTGACCTACTCCACGACGGGCCGCGGTAACGAGCCGATGGACGTGTGCTTGGGCCTGCTGGACATGACGCCCTACGGCCGCCGCGAGGCGTGGCAGGAGAATCCCGAGGGCTGGCCCGAGGGGCGCGACGCCTGCTGGTACTGGCGCACGGATGCCGACGGCAACGCCACCTGGAACGGCACCAGTCGACCGGTGCCGCAGTGGACCCGCCCGGGTGCGACCGCGGAGACGACGCTCGGCCGCAAGGACTGACGCCACGCAGCCGATCACTTCGACTCGTCCCGGCAGGGGCAACGGCCTATCCTCGGGTGGGTGGAGCAGCTCACGGCGACTGGCGTCTGTGACGACTGCGCGTAGCGGCCGCGAACTCGACGAACTCCTCGCCGAGTGGGACCTCATCCCCGACGGTGACGCCGTCCGCTCTGCTGGCGCCACGGTGCTTCCGGTGAGCACGGACGACGGCGAAGCCGTCCTCAAGGTCACCAACGCCGCTGACGACGCCCACCTGGTGCTACGCCGCTGGAACGGTGACGGGGCGGTTCGCCTGCTGCGGGCCGACCCACAGCGACGGGCGGTGCTGCTGGAGCGTCTGGGGTCCGAGAGCTTGGACGATTCGTGGGACGTCGAGGCCTGCCAGGTGGTAGCCGGGCTGTACGCACGCCTACACGTCCCGGCGATGCCCCAATTGCCCAGCTTGGCGACGCTTCTGATGGAATGGGCCGACGAATTCGCTGCACTTCCACGCAGCGCCCCGATCCCGCACCGGCTGGTCGAGCAGGTCACGACCCTGTGCCGCGAGCTTGCCCACGAACCTGCCGACCGCGTCCTGCATGGCAATCTGCACTACGGCAACGTGCTCGCCGCTGACCGCGAACCTTGGCTGGCGATCTCCCCGACCTCGCTGAACGGCGACCCGCACTACGAACTCGCACCGATGCTCTGGAACCGCTGGGACGAGCTCGTCGGCTCGGTACGCGACGGCGTGCGGCAACGCTTCTACGCGCTCGTCGACGCTGCCGGGTTCGACGAGGACCGGGCCCGCGCGTGGACGTTGGTCCGCGTGGTGCGCGAAGCAGTGCGGGCGATGAATGCCCAGGGCGACGTGACGCGGTTCGTCACGCTGGCCAAGGCGATCCAGGGCTAGCGCTCGGCAGCGGACCTCCGGCCTAGGAAAATCGCTGGGCGGAGGTGTATCGAAGTTGCCCAGCTCTGAGCGAATTGGAATGCGTGCGACTCGACTCGTGTCCATCGGAACCGCCTCGCCAAGCGTGTTCGACGCCGACCTACCCACCCTCGACTACGACCCGACGACGACGCCCGCGCAGCTCTATCCGCAACTTCTAGCCGCGCACCGGCAAGCGCCGATCGCGATGGGGCCCTTTGGGCCCGAGATCCTTTCGCAAGAGCTCGCCCGTTTCGTCCTGCGCGACCACCGCTTTCAGATGCCGCCGGGGCTCAACCTCGCGATGCAGGGCATCACGTCGGGTCCGCTGTGGGACAAGGTGGTCAACTCACTGATCGGCGCCAACCTCGCGCGCGTCGAGCTCGCGGAGGCTTTGAAGGCGGTCACCAGCCGCATCGCCGGCCCGCGCCGCACCGGGCCCGCGCCGTGGAAGCCGATGACGTCGTTGAGCGGGCCGACGAGCCTGCCGATTGCCTGGGACTGACTCGAGCTCATTGCCAGGCGCGCTGCCTATCGTCGCGCCGTGACGGTCATCGGGGCGTGGACGCTGGATCCCTCGGTAGTGCTCGTCGCGGGCATCGCGGTGGGCTACTGGCGGTGCCTGCGCAGAGCATCCTCGGCCGTCGGTCGGACCCAGTCCGTTTGCTTCGCAACGGGTTTGGTCTTGTGGACCCTGGCGGTGACGAGCCCGCTCGCGGTGTATGCGCCGCTGCTGTTCTGGGTGCGGGCGCTGCAAGTGCTGGTGCTGATGTTCGTCGTGCCGTTGCTGCTTGCCGCGGGCGCCCCCTTGACCGCGCTGCGCGTGGTGTTCGGTGAACGGGTCGACGCGATGCTCGCGACGCGGACGGCCAAGGTGCTCGTCTCACCGGCCTTGACGTCGGTGCTGATGTTGGTGACGCCATGGCTGCTGTACATGACGCCGTGGTACGTCGCGTCGCTCGCCCAGCCGGTGCTCGGCATCGTGACCCGAATGGCGTTGGTGGCCATCGGTTTCGCGTACTTCTACGCGCGGCTTCAAGTCGACCCCGTGCCGCGGCGATACACACCGCTGCTGTCTGTGGGCATCAGCATCGTGGAGTCGCTCGCCGACGGGCTGCTGGGTCTGGTGCTGTGGCTGGGGCCGCTGATCGCCGTCGACTACTACCTCGCCCTGCATCGCACGTTCGGGCCGAGTCTGCGCGACGACCAGACCTTTGGTGCAGGAATCCTGTGGATTCTGGGCGACGTCGTCGGGATTCCGTTCGTCGTAATGTTGATGCGAGCCTTGGGCTCGGACGAGCGCACCCACGCGGCCGTCGTCGACGCCGGGTTGGACGCCAAGGACGACGACGCGGCCGGCGGACTGTGGTGGGAGCAGGACCCGGAGCTGCGCGAGCGCTTCCGACGATGAGTTTCGTTGCGGGGCGGTCTGCCTCGATAACCGAGCACCGTGCCAAGGAGAGCAACATGACCGCCCGAGGTGACGACGCGTCGGCAATGTCCACCGATCGCCTTCATGTGCCCGTAGCTCGAGGGTCGATCAGAACGACCACGCCCTGTCCCACACTCGCGCGTCGCCGTGGCGATGCCCTAAGCCGCCATGGATCGTTCCAACAGCGCCTTGCCCGGCCCCTCGAAAGCACTCAGATCGAGCCAACCCTCGGCCTCGTCGGGCAACTTGGTGACATAGCCGGCCCAATACATGTCAAGGAACATTCTCTCGTTCGGAGCGAGGTCGGCCGTCTGCGCCCATTCATACGCAGCCCGCGCGACGCGCGAAATGTGCGGCATCCGTTGCCCGCTGGGCGGCAACTCGATACCTCGGACGTCAATGCCCAGGAACTGGACGTCGACGAGCGAGCACTCACTGAAATCGCACCGCACCATCGCGTCAGGCCGCACATCCCATGGCATCTTGGTTTCGAAGTTGCGTCCGTCGAAGCGGATTTCTTCCAGCCTGCCGGAGAAATGGCACCCAATGAAGTCCGCATCGGTGACTTGCTCCTTGGCCAGCTTGACGTCCTCGAAGCGACAGTCGCGATACAGCCCGCCCGAGAGGGTGACCGCCTTGAGCTTGCCCTTGCGCCACAAGCAATTCGCGTATTCCACGCGCTTACCCTTGTACGGCGTCCCGCCGACGTTGGCGTTCTGCAGGTCTGCCCCCGAGAAGTCGCAGTCGGAGTAGTGCACGCCCCAGTTGCGCCAATCGCGAAGCGTCGCACCGACAAAGCGGCAGTCGCGCACCTCGGACAGGAACAGCCGCAGGTGATCGATCTCGGCGTGACTGAAGTCGATCGACGTCCACTTCGCGCTGTGAAACTCCGGCGGCTTGTACAGCGTCACGAACGAGTAGTCGCGACTGACGTCGCCGGCACTGACGTGCTTGGTGTCCACACCCGAGATGTTGGTGCAAATCGCCAGACCACGAAGATCCAGCCGCCCCTCATGGACTCCGAACGCGACCTCTTCAAGCCGCTTGGACTTCTTCCAGTTCTCCAACGCATCCCTGGCGGCGACGGCCCGCTCGAGCGTCCATCGCTGCCGAAGCGCCTTGGCCGACGTCATATCGCGTCCCATGCCAATATCTTGCCGACACCCCAATCGGCGTAACGCTCCAGCGGCCTACGCTGGAGCAGGCGACAGCACGTGGACGGCCTCGCGCAGCGGTTCTGGCGAGGTCGCGACTTCCCCGATGTAGGGGTGCGAAAGCTGCACGATGAGAAACAGCTCGGCGGCGACCAGCATCCCCAGCGTCGCGACCATCGTGTAGTGCATGACGGGCTTCTCGACGCCGTACACGATCGCGCAGCCAAGGAGTAACCCGCTCGTCAAGAAGATGACCGCCCATAGCGACCACGGTGGGCCAATGTCAGTGCGTGCCTGCAGCACCCGTTCGGTGCGCGCCTGACTCGTCTTGTCGAGGTTGGCGAAAGACGTTGCCAGCAGCTTCGTTTGGGCATCGGAGGTCGGCCGGACTTGCACGTAGGCGGCGTAGAGGCGTTGCAAGGCGGCATCGGCCTCGGGGTATGAACCGCCGCTCGCGGCGATGGGCCACTCGGCGAGGGCCGCATGCTCGTAGTCCAGCATGCTCTGACGCAGTCGGTCGCTGTCGGGCTTGTCGAAGAAGGTGAGGTCCCTGGCCATTTGCACCGCCGTTGCGCCCTCGATCCGCGACTTGCCGTCGGCACTGTTGATCTGACCCCACATCGCAGACACCACGAATCCGACGAAGAACGCGAACACGAAACCGACCACGCCGAAGGCGAACCTCATCGGATCGTTGTGCTCGTCCTTCCTCAGCCCGGGGAAGCGCCGCCGGACGATCAACTGGACCAGCACTGCTCCACCGGCGACGACGATGACGAGGCCGACCAACAGCAGCCACGACGGAAACGTGGTGACCAGCCAACGACTCACGATTCACCCTCCCTCTATGCGTCGCGCCGCTGACCCAACCACGGTGGCGACTGGGCGAGCCTCTCGACTGTAGGCGCGAATGCGCGGCATGTGGTCCGCTTCGTGGGCGCGTCGTTCCGGCCCGTCGAATTCGTCCGCCAACGCCTCATCAACCTCGTGTTTCACAGTGGTCGACACCCCTCACATAGCAGGTCCAACTCGGCGGCGACACTCCCCATCCACGAGCTGGATCTGTCGTCCGCGTGCCCTATGTTGGGGCGTCCGGATCAACAACGAGGGGGCGCAAGGTGCACGACGACGCAGGGCTGCCCGTCGGCGAACTGCTGAAACTCAACCGCGACCTGCAAGCCTCAC